>Ga0209203_1002168_pt1 | contig 13418 bp, 13 predicted proteins | sample AD_UKC109_MetaG_FD_184423 | JGI IMG/M metagenome (GOLD analysis project Ga0209203, IMG submission 184423) | Active sludge microbial communities of municipal wastewater-treating anaerobic digesters from Hong Kong - AD_UKC109_MetaG (SPAdes)... | ecosystem: Engineered > Bioreactor > Anaerobic >...
CCGAGATCTCCCGCGACACCGGAATTCCGCGGGGCACGATCTACGAATCCATCAAAAAACTGCGCGCGATCTTCGAGGACGCCGGGCTGAGGGACTACCTCTGACCGCCCGACGGTCCAGGGTTGCTTCCGGTAGGTATTGACCGGGTCGGATGCCTGCAGGGCGTTCGAGAAGCCCCAACGACATCCGGCCCGGGCGCGCCCTCCAAACGGACCGCAAAGAACGGAGGCAAGACAATGAACCGTGAAATCTACAGATACAACTTTAATACCAAGGTCCCGTTCCGGGACGTCGAGGAGTCTTTGCTCCTTGCCGTTCTTGCCGCCGAGAGCCTACACGGCCGCGCCCTGGTACGACTCGATGCGTCTTTCTGCCTGGACTCGAAAAAGCGTTCCTGCGTGGTGGATGCGGCGACCGATGTCGGACGCGCCATCGCCAGGATTTTCACCGGGTTCCTTTCCCGCGAGTTCGGCGAAGAGGCATTCAAGGTCGAACGGGTGGGAGACGCGCATCCGGCCTCGACCGAGCTGAAAGCCACGGGGGCCGCGTGATGGGTGCGACCACGACCACCACCTATTCGATGTGGAGCCTGTTCCGCAACTGCCGCAAGGCTTGCGAATGGCGGTACATCCACGATCTGGTCCCTCTGGAGCAGGATCACAACCTGGCGTTCGGGACGGTGATCCATCAATGCCTGGAGGTCTGGCACGGCAACGGAAACCTGGAATCGGTCCTCGACCGTATCGACCGGACCTATCCGAATCGGAATCAGGATTACGCCCAGAAACGCGATTGGCACCTGGCTGTCGCCATGATGAAGGGCTATGCGTCGCGCTACGCGACCGAGGAGTTCGATGTCGTATCCCTGGAGAAGACCTTTGACGGGAAGATCATCAACCCGGCCACGGGGGCATCATCGAGGAGTTTCGTGCTGGCCGGTCGCGTGGACGGAATCGTCCGCACCGGTGACGAGCATTACCTGCTCGAACACAAGACCGCCTCTCAGGTAGATGCGGATTACCTGGAGCGGTTGTGGACCGACTTTCAGATCGTTCTGTATTCCCGTTACGTCGAGCAGGTGCTCGGCATCCGCATCGCAGGGGTGCTCTACAACATCCTGGTCAAAGCGCGCCTTCAACAAGGCCGCGGCGAGAACGAAGCAGAATACCAAGCCCGCCGTGCGGCGCTGATCGCGAAATCGAAGACCAGGAAGACCAGCGCCAAACGCAAGCTCCCGGAAAGCGATGACGCATTCCAGGAACGACTGGCCGCCAAGTACGCCGAGCCGGGCATGTTCCACCGGGAGATGCTCTACATCTCGCGGGATCGCTTCGAGACGCTGCAGGCCGAGCTGTGGGAGCTGACCCAGGCGTTCCTCGACGCCCGACGGCGCGGCGTCTTCTACCAGAACACCGCCTTCTGTTTCCACTATCGGCGACCCTGCGCGTATTTCCCGCTCTGCCGTTCCGACGGCAGTCCCAACGTCATCGACAACCTTTACCGCAAAGTCCCCCCGCATGAAGAGCTGCGGGACGAAGCCTCGGTGAATGAGGCTTCGACATTTTGAGGACAAGAAAAGGAGAAGACACATGCTACCGACCAAGACAACACCGCAGAAACAGAACCTGGCCGATCTAACCGTGCTCGTGTACGGGCGCAGCAAGATCGGAAAATCGACCTGGTGCTCGCATTCCGACGGGGCCCTGTTCCTGGCCACCGAACCGGGGCTGAACGCCTTGGATGTGTACCAGGTTCCCATCCGATCATGGGACGAACTGCTCACCGCATGCGGAGAGATCGCCGAAGGCAAGCACCCGTTCAAGACCGTCATCATCGACACCATCGACAACGCCTACCGGATGTGCAGCGACTACATCTGCACCAAGTTCAAGATCGAGCACGAGTCCGACCTCGGCTACGGCAAGGGCTGGGCTCTGATCAACAACGAGTTCCATCGCGTCCTGACCAAGATGGCCTTTATGCCATACGGCCTCTTCCTGGTCTCCCATTCGGTGGAAAAAGAGATCGAGACCCGCACCGGAAAATACACCCGCATCGTTCCGACCCTGCCGGACAAAGCCCGCAAAATCGTAGTGGGTATGGTCGACCTCATCCTCTACTGCGACCTCGAGGCGGTGACCGACGAGGAGGGGAAGACTTCCTATCGCCGCGTCATGCGCACCAAGCCGAGTCCGCACTACGAGGCCGGTGACCGGACGGGACGCCTGCCCGAAACCATCGATCTCGATTTTTCCAAGTTCACTGAAGTGTTCAACAGGCCGGCGGCCGCGCCCAAGGCGGGTGTCTCGCGGCCGATCTCGGCACCGGGGGATTCCCGGGACAAGAAGCCTGTTCCCGCCGGTAAATAACCCATGGATGGAGGATACAACCATGCAGAACGAAGATTACGGACACAACGACCAGTCTTTCGGTTCGGAGGACCTCGACCTTGCGCAGTTCGACGATGATTTCGCGCAGGCGGAGGTCGAAGATCGGGAGTTCGAACCGATCCCCGACGGCAAATACCAGGTGAACGTCGAGCGGGTGGAGCTGACCCGGGCGCAGACCTCGGGCAATCCCATGCTCAAATGGACGCTTCGAGTGATCGCGCCGCGGTTCCAGGGAAGGCTCCTCTGGCGCAACAACGTGATGGCCACCCGCGAGAACATCAAGTGGCTCAAAACGGACCTGCACACCTGCGGGCTCGATCTCGATAAGCTCTCCGAGCTTCCCAACAATCTGGACAAACTCCTCAACGTCAAGATCGAGGTGACCAAGCGCACCCGGGGCGAAAACGAAAACGTCTATTTGAACCGGCGCCTCGTGCTCGAAGACGGCGGGGACGAATACGATTCGGCGGCCAAAGATGCCCTCGCGCCGTTCTGACGAGGACCGGATCACCGTCGTCGTCGACACGCGGGAACAGGAGCCCTACACCTTCGATCCCCGATCCGTGGCGGTCATCCACCGGGCACTCCCCGCCGGGGACTATTCCATCGAGGGGCACGAGGACTCGGTGGCGGTGGAGCGCAAGACTCTCGAGGACTTCGTCTCCACCGTCATCCGTTCCCGGAAACGGTTCAAGAGGGAGCTTCAGCGCCTTTCCGGGTATGCCGCCGCTTGTGTCGTTGTTGAGGCCGACCTCAGCGACATCCTCGGCGGGCGTTACCGCTCCGGTGCGAATCCCAACGCCGTTCTCGGGACCGTTCTTTCCATCGTCGTCGACTTCGACATTCCGGTCTTCTTCTGCTCGGACCGGCAGGCAGCCTGCCGCTTCGTCGAGGGCTATTTGCTCAGATTTCACCGGAAGGAATCGACACGATGGGAAAACGAATCAAAAACGACACCATAACCGTCCGCGGGCGGATCGACGCCGTCTTCTACGCGGGGCCGCGTTTCTCCGCGGGCCGCCTGAAAACACCGTCCGGTGATGAAATCCAGTTCGCCGGCAGATTCTATGCGCGCGAGCAGGACCACGTCGTACTCCACGGTCGTTGGATCACACATCCCAAGTACGGGCGTCAGCTTGAGGTGGATGCAATGGAATATAACCTTGAGCTGGATACCGACGGCCTGGCCAACTACCTGGCCAATCACCCGGATATAAAAGGTATAGGGCCGGCGAAAGCCCGCCTGATCGCCCAGCGTTTCGGTCGCGATTTCGACCGCGCCATCACCGAGGAGCCGGAGGCCGTTGCGCAGGCGGCGGGGCTCCGTGTCGAGGCGATCCATACTTTGCTCACGGAATGGCGGAAGACCAGGCAGACCAACAGGGCGATCACCTGGCTGGCCGCTTACGGGCTGACCCACCACCAGGTTACATCTCTGGTCAAGAAGTTCGGCAACGACGTGCTGGGAATGCTCAAGTCCGACCCTTACATCATCGTTCGCGAGGTGCGCGGGTTCGGATTCAAACGCGTCGACAAGATCGCCCGCAAGATGGGTACGGATAAGGACGATCCGGCCCGCATCCGCGCCGGCATCATCCACTGCGTGTCGACGGCGCTGGAGCAAGGCGACTGCTGGATCGAGTATGAGGAACTGATCGACCAGGCCAACACGCTTCTGGTCATGGATGTCCTTGACAGCCGCGACCGCATCGAAAAGACGCTGAGCGCGCTGATCGACGAGGACACGCTCTCCTGCTCCGCTTACGGCGGCAGGTTTCTGGTCGCACGACCGGACATTCGAAGGATGGAGGAGTTCCTGGCTGCGACGCTTGCCGAAGGAAAACGGGCGAATCCCCACTTCGACGGCGAAGATGACCTGCAGCCGATGATTTCACTCATTGCGCCCCGGCTGCTCGAGGGGCAGCGCTCTGCCGTGCTGGCCGCGCTCACCCACGCCATCACGCTCATCAGCGGTGGTGCGGGAAGCGGAAAATCCTACACCGTTTCGGCCATTACGAACATCTGCGAGGAAGCGGATCTCCATGTGATCCTCGCCGCGCCGACGGGCAAGGCGGCCAAGCGGCTCGAGGAGGTTTCGGGACGGCGGGCCGGCACAATCCACCGGCTGCTCGGTTTCAATGGAAAGGATTTCGCCCGGGGGCCAGAAGACCCGCTTGATACCGACGTGGTTGTTGTCGACGAGGTCTCGATGGTGGACATTCCGCTGGCCTGGCAGCTGTTCCGGTGCATCGACCCGGCTCGGACCGCCGTGGTGCTGGTAGGCGACCACAATCAGCTGCCGCCCGTGGGTCCGGGCAACCTGCTGCGTGATCTGGTCCAGACGCGTGCGGTTCCGACGGTGGTTCTGGACAAGGTGGTCCGGCAGGCCGGCGTTCTCAAGGAGAACAGCACCGCCGTTCTGCAAGGCGAGGTGCACAAAACCAGCGAAGCCGAAGCCTCGGGGCGACGGCCGTGGTACCTGGTCGACCAGTTCACCGACCAGTGGGACGCGCAACGGTTCCTTCTCGAAATGTTCGAGAACGTCCTGCACGAGCGGCTTGGCTTCGACCTGGTGAATGATGTCCAGGTCCTGACGCCGACCCATAAAGGGCCGCTGGGTACGCGCGATCTGAACCGCGAGTTGCAGCGGCTGATCCAACAGAAGCTGTGGGGGGTGGAGGTTCCGGTCATACCGGCCGGTCGCAAACCCAAGCTCTTTCCCCGCGACAAGGTCATACAGACCCGGAACAACTACGAACTTGGCGTGATGAACGGCGCTGTTGGCGTCGTTACCAATGTCGCGCGGGACGGCTCGCTCGTTATCGAGTTCGACGGAATGCCGGTGGAGATCGAATCCGGTTCCCCGAACCTCTACGATATCCAACTCGCTTACGCTCTCACCATTCACAAGACCCAGGGGTCGGAGTTCCCCTGCGCCGTCGTCATCGTGCACAAATCCCATGCGTTCATGCACCACCGCAATCTCTTCTACACGGGGGTAACACGAGCCAAGGAAACGGCGGTGGTCATCGGAGACCGTTGGGGAATCAGCAACTGTGCCAGGAAACGCCATGTCGACCAGAGGAAGACCTTTCTTTCCCTCCTCCTGGCCGCGAAGGCTGATGCCGGGACGGCATAGAAGGAACCCGTGGAGGAGCCAGGCGCGACATGACAAATGCGGCGGTGGACAATGTCAAGGAATACTACCGGCTGATAACCGATCTGGATATCGGCTCTGTCGCCCGGGAACTGCTCGGCTCCCACATTCAACATGAGTCGGCCCGCCTTCTCCAATGCGATTGTCCCAGGCATAAGAGTCAATCGCACCGGTCGCTTCACATCATGCTCGACAAGCAGGGCTGGTACTGCTTCGGCTGCGGGTTGGGCGGCGACGTTCTTCAGCTCGTCGAGTTCATCCAGTCCGGCGAGGTGACCACCGGTCGATCCGGCTCCATGCCGGAAAGCCACCAGCGTGCGCGTGACTTCCTGGCCGCGAAAGCCAACCTGCCCCCGCTCTCCCAGTACGGACTTTCACCGGAACGGCTCCGTGAGACAGAGGCGGAGCGGATGCTGGAGCTCCGGGTCCAGGAGGCACTGACGGCCTTGGCGGATTTATATCATCAGCGCCTCAAGGACTCTCCGGAGGTCCTGGAATGGTTTCGGTCACGCTACCGCATTTCCGATGAAACCATCAATTCCCTCTCCATCGGCTACGCCGTCAACGGGCCATGGAAGGACAACGACGGCAGAGAGCATTCCGGCGTCATCTCGGCGCTGACCGACGGCGAGCAGACCTTTACGCTTCGGGAACTCGCCGCGACAGGCGCGTTTCGCCCGACGAACCAGGACGGCCTTTTCCCCTTCTTCGAACGTCGGATCGTTTTTCCCTACTGGAGCCGCGGCCGCGTGGTCTTCTTGATCGGACGCAAGACGCCGTGGACTCCGGATAATCCGTGGGAGCAAGGCAAGTACCGCAAGCTCACGGTCCATGACGACCAGGCAAACAAACACATCGCTCCCTGCATCAACAACGGCCATCTCTACAACGAAGACTGCCTGCTGGCCGGTCCTGAAAGGGTAGTCATCACCGAGGGTGTCACCGACTGCATCTCGCTGATGGAAAACGGCTTTCCAGCGGTCTCTCCCGTCGCGGTGAGGATCAGGGGCTCCGACTGGGACCGCCTCCTGCCAAAACTCCGTGGCGTGAAGACGGTCTATATCTGCCAGGACAATGAAGTCTCCCAAGCGGGGCTCAACGGGGCGCTCAAGACCGCGGCCGTGTTGGCCGGGCATAAAATCCAGACGAAGCTCGTCGTTCTGCCGCTCGAGGACCGGCAGGAGGAAGCGCGACGCGAACTGCGGGAACGATTCGATCTCGACGCCGCGACAGGACCGAGGGAACTCACCAAGCGGCTCGAAGGACGCCCCCAGGAGGATATCAGGGATGCGGAAGGCCTTCTCGCCGCCGCCAAGATCGATGTCAACGAATACTTCGCCTCGGGACGTACGGCGGAGGATTTCGAGGGGCTTCTCAGCGAGGCCTGCGCGCCGCTTGAATTCGGCATCTCCAAGCTTCCGACCAGTGTCCCCGAAGACGAGCGCAACCGGATGCTCGAGCCGATCCTGCGCGAGATAGCCTGGCTGTCCCCACTGGAGCAGAACCGACATCTGAAACTGGTCCAGGAGCGATTCGGAAAATCGAACCTCTCCCTGTCCACGCTGCGGGACCAGGTGCGCGCCGTGCAGAAGGAGAGACGGTCACAGGCCGGCCAAGAGAAGAAGCGCGAAAAGCACCGCACCGGCGCACCTCCCGGTTCCTGCCGGGCTAGGATCGAGCAGGTGATGATCGAAACGGAGGAAGAGAACGGTTCACCGGACTTCGCGCGCATGGCCGAAGCCGCATTCGAATGGTTCGCCGCCAACGGAGCACGCTTTTTCCGCACGCCGCAGGGAGAACCGTTCATGTTTTTCGAAGACACCATCTCCTGGATGGACACGCCGGATCGCGGCCGCAAGAGGCTCTATTCCTCCACCATCTACAAGCATACGAATCTCGTACAGACGACCGGGGGTGGTCGCACCTTTTATGAGGTGCTGGCCAATCTCGCGGTCGAGCGCGGCCAGGTAAGGGATCACTTCTCTTGGCTCCACACCGATGTGGCACACAACACAATCTATTTCAACCTCAACAACGACGACCATGAGATCGTCCGAATCACACCGGATGATATCGAAGTGCTCAAGAACGGCGGCAACGCAGACGGCGTCATCCTGGACGGCTCCCGGAAGATGGCTCCGATCCGCGTCCTGCCGGATGCCGACCCCGACGAGGCGGATCGCCTTTTGGTGGAGCTGGTCCTGGACAACATGACCTGCGCCCCGGGTGAAAGATCATTGATCCTTTCCTGGCTGTCCTGCTTTCTGCTGATCGATTTCGCTGGCACCCGGCCGATGACCCGGTTCGAAGGGCCTGCGGGATCGGGCAAGACCACCGCGAGCAAGCTGATCTCGGCACTTCTCTACGGCGAGCCCCAGCAGAAAAAGAGCACCGACGCGGCCAACTACACCGACGGGTCGCAGAATCCGCTCATCGTCCTCGACAATATCGAGGTCAAACAGATGACCGAGGACCTGACCACCTTCATCCTCACCAGCATCACCGGCATCGCCAAGGAAAAGCGCAAGGGCGGCACTGACACCGAGACGGTGATCGAGCGGACCAAGTGTCTGCTCAACACCACCGGCATCGAACCGCTTGGCGGCGAGCTGGCGGAGATCTTGTCCCGTTCGTTCATCATTCGTTTCGATTTGGATGAGCAGGCCAGCGACTGTTTCCTCGAGGCGAAAATCCTGGCATCCATCCGGGAAAACCGCGACCTCATCCTTTCCGCCCTGATGAAACGTACCTGCCAGGTCTTGGCCATGCTGCGGGACGGAGCTCAGGAAAAGGTGATGCGCCTGCTCCACAAGACCTTGGGCAATCACGGCAAACGCCGCTGCAACGACTACCTGAGCCTCATGTACCTGATGATGCTCGCCGGCGAATCGTCGGAAGTGATCGACCAAGCCCTTGAAGATCTCCACGCTGAGTTCTTGGAAAGGATCGCATCGCTGAACAGCGTCAGCATGGAAACGGCGCGGGAGTCGAATCCCATCGCCACGGTCCTGTCCGCGCTCTTCAAGGCGTATCGCCATGCCCTGGAAGCCGACCGGGAAAGCACGGCTCTCAACGTGACCAAGACGAACAAGGCGGCGTTCCTCGAACGTTATCAGCTCGACTTCCTGGATGAGCAAACCATCGAGGGCGCCCTGGCGCGCGACCTTTTCATCGCCTTGAAGCGGTTGGCCAAGGATTTCGGACTTTCATTCCACATGAACTCGGTCCAGCAATTCGCACAGCGCTTCTCGAACGACCTTGAGACGATCCGGGAAGTCGGCTTCGAGATAGAGATTCATCAACGCCGCTCCCGCATTCGCACCTACGACATCCGCTGTATTCCGAACTGAACACCAGTGTCGCCCCTCCATCCGACAGCCATGCTTTCACGGTTTGCCCCGGGCGGGATACCTTCGGCAAGGCTTTCACCCGTACCTTTCACGTCATAGCTTTCACCAGGCTTATCTGGCGCAGTATCAATTGGTTATGTCGTTCGGGTGAAAGGGTGAAAGTGTTTTCGGAAAGTCCACCCCCCTCTACGTAGAAAATAATCCGCGTGTCTCTGGTCGACCTTCCGGGCCATTACGGCTGCCGAAGCCATTAAGGACAGATATTCTCAAACACCTTTCACCCTTTCACCAATTCATATCAAATCATCAATCAAATCGGCCTAATACGGTTATGTGAAAGGTCCGGTGAAAGCTACTGGAGAGCCAACGGGACCTTTCCCCTTTCACCCCTCCGGCAATATCCGGTTCGCTCCGGTAGGTATCCCCCGAAGAAACTTTACTGACAGGAGTGCCGGACGTGAGCCTACTAAGAATAATGACAGAGCAGAGCGCGGGGGCCAGGACACTGAATCAGTCTGACAATCAAGCGCCCGCTGCTGTCTCCGACCAAGAGACACTGCATGAATCCGCAAGGGACGATGTGCCCGCTGCAGATGCCATCACCCAGGGAACAGCACTCTACGCGGCAACCAACCTGGAATCATGGGAAACCGACAAGCCGCATCATTTTGCGCGGGACGTCGGTATCAACGGCACCTGCTTTCGTCGGCTCGATCCAGAATACTACACCTGGTTACGCCACAAAATGGACGCGGCCAAAAAGGCCATGGGTTCGGGTCGTCTTCCACCCCAGGCCTTCGAAACGCTCCGCTGCCGGTTCAACTTTATTCACGCCTGGGCCATGGAATGCTTCGGGGAGGAACCACTCCTATCGGCTATCCGGGCGCTGAACCCAAGAACCTATTCACCGCCGGCACTCGGCACATACGGACAGGACACCCGGTATCTTCCAGAAAAGACCGTACCGGACAAGCCTCCTCCATCGGTTCCTCAATATCTATTTCCCAAGGACGGCGACTGCCGATTCACACAGAAGGTTCCGCCCTCGGCTGCGGCCAAGGTGGACGCCATCCGTGACCAGGCGCTCTCCCTCGGTTGGAGCGAGGCAAGGCTCTATCAAAACCGAGGACGGTTCCGCTTTCCCTGCGGGCAGGATTACGGACTCGTCTGTTTCGTCGATGAGGATCGGGAAATCGGAGCGGTAACAAGGCAGTTTATCGAGATCATCCATGGTGCGAACACCCTGCGTCCCAGCACATTACGGTTCCACAACCCGGATGTTTCGCAGCCATGGCTAAAGAAAGTGGAGACCGACAAATGAAAAGATACGCGAACGCGGAAAAGATTCTGCCCAAAGAAATACTCGATGAGGTCCAGAAATATCACACCGGAATTCTTTGGATTCCCAGTCCGAGCCGTTTCTACAAGGAGCGTCGTCAACTCGTCATCGCTCTTCGTGAACAAGGTGTCAACACAAGGGAGATCGCCCAACTGGCCGGTGTCACCACACGACGGGTCAATCAAATACTCGCCGCCCGTAGAAGGGATGCGAAGGCCCGACAGGTTGAAAGAGCTTCCAGTAAGTAACCGTGGGGGCATCCGTGAAGATGCGATAGGGGGCGAAATTCGTCTCCCGCCCCGAACTCCGGAGTTGGGTATCAAAGAATCAGCATATCAGAGACCTGGGATGGGGTTGAACAAACGAGATAAAGAAGAATTGGACAGGTGGCACAGGATGCAGGGAAAGACACAAATACCCGACAAACGCGGAGCGCCTGAAGGCAATCAGAACCGGCTCAAACACGGTATCTTCGCCAGCAAATGCCTGACCCTTGATGAAAAGCAAATGTTCGACGCCATCATCGAACAGCTTCACCAGGATTTTCAATTCAACAAGTCCAGCGATTTTCTGCAGGTCGAGTTAATCGGCGTTTATTCCGTGAAGCTGGTTCGTGCGCAGATGGAGGGCAACACCGACGCAGCCGAGAAGTTTGACCGCATGATTCGCTGCCACATGAAGGATCTCAAGACCACCAAGTTTGCCCGTGAGGGTGAGGCTGCAAGAGGCCCGGAGACGACACCCGCCGAGTGGGCCACCGCCTTGCTGGAAAAACTGGCCGATTCGCAGAAGAAACCGGCCGGGAAGTCGGCCAAGAAAAAGAAAACGCAGAAATAATGTCGGATAACACCAAAGCCATCCAGAAAAGAGAGCGCCAGTCACCCGGGTTTACGGCGTTTCAGTTTGCCGGAATGTCGGATAAGACGTGTTCTCTGACATTCCTCAACCCGCAGTCAGCGGAAGGTTCTATCAATCAATGCTTCCCCCCGGTTCCTGAAGGCTTCGATGCTTCCTGGTTCACTCCCTCTGATTGTGTTCGGGGACGAGACTGTGAGCTGACTGTCACAAGCCTCTGTGATTGCCTGTACGAAGGCGGAAATGGAAAAGCGGCCCATGCGGGCCGCGCTTTCACCAATGGTCATTCCGCTTCAGAGTCGTTCGATGGCGTCCTCGAGCGCGCCGTCCACGAGATGGGTATAGATCTGGGTGGTCGAAAGGTCCCTGTGGCCCAGGGCGCGCTGGACCACCAGGATATCCCCGGTACGGCTGTAGAGGTGGGTGGCGAAGGTGTGGCGCAGCGCATGTGGGCTGAGCTTCTTTTCGATCCCCGCCGCCCTGAGCCAGTGGTTGAGCCTTCTGGCCACCTGCCGCTCGCAAAGACGGGTGCCGCGGTTGGAGAGGAAAAGCGCGCGGCATTCCCCGTCGCCGAGTCGTCGGCGCTCTTTGAGGTAGCTGCGCAGGAGGGAGCGAAGGTTGGACTTTAGGAATTTCACCTGCGGCACGTCACCCTTTGCGCGGACACGCAGATGCTTGGCATCGAGGTCCACATCTTCGATGTCCAGATCGACCAGCTCCTGCAGCCGGATACCTGTGCCGAGGAACAGCTCGATGACGATCCGGTCCCGCGCTGCCAACGTGGAGGACCTGCCGCGAAGCTCTTTGAGCAACCTCCGCTTCTCAGCCTCTGTCAAAAAACCCGGAGGGTTGCGTGGAAGCCGCCGAAGCTTCAATGACCCGGTCGGGTTTTCCCGCACCAGCCCTCTCTCTTCGGCCCAGGCGAAAAACGACCGGACGGCAGCCTTGAACCTGTGCATGGATGCCGGCGACCTGATTCCTCCCCTGGCCGAGACGGTCACCTCCGGTGAAGTCAGCATCTCATCGATCATGGCTGTGGTTACACGGTCGACGGTGAGGTCCGGCTGCCGCTGCTGCAGCACCGCCGTCATGCAGCGCAGGTCTCGAAGGTATGCGCTGATTGTGTTCGGCGAGCGCCCTTCGGCGGTGAGCCTCCTGCCGAAGGCTTCCGATGCCTGTGGCAGGCTGAGGTTCCGCTCCGTGTCCGGTCCCGACGGGGAATCAGGACTGCTTAACAGCCGAAGCCTTCCCGCTGCTGTGTTCGTCATTGTTCTGGTCTCCTTTCTTCACGCTCCGGCCCATGGGGGTGTCCTTGGGCAGGGGCAGTTTGTCGATACGGCCGGTCTCCTTGGCCCAGATCAGAAACATACGCAGCACCCGCTTGGTCTTTTCGACCGTGGGCTGGGAGCGTTCCCGACCACTCGGGAGTTTGAGGAGGAAACCGGATTTGAAGAATTTGCCCACGTGCGGGGTGAGGATGGCGGACAGCTTGCGCTCCGATCCGAAGAAGCCCTCGATCTGCTCGAAGTCCTTTCCGTAGGTGTAAAGCGTCCGCTCTTTCTTGCCCTGGCTGCGCAGGTGCTCCAGGTAGGCCTGTGTGGCCTGATGCAATGTTTCGGTCATGGTTCGACCTCCTTTCGGTTGGTTCAAGTTATTGGATATCAACCATTTACGCACATTCACATACAGGCTTCGTGTGCGCAGGAAGTCAAGGCGTTCGATGCACATTCAACGAGGAATATCAGGCCCGCCGCGGGCCGGGAGGAACAACATGAGAAAACAGATTGAAACGATTCTGTAGGCGCTCTTGGCGGCGTCTTTGGCTGTCTCCCTGATGGGGTGCGCCGCGACCCGACCGCCTCAGCGCATTCAGGATGCCATCCACACCATGAACCGCCACATGCCCGAGTATGTGACCGAGGCCAATAAAGCTCTGGTGGATACCGGGCATCCGGATAAGGAACGTCTGGTCGGCATGGGCGAGCGTCTGGCCGATGCGGTGGACGCCCTGGACCGCTGGGCTTCGGGGAAGGAAGAAGCACAGGAGGAGACCAAACGATGAAAGAAATCTTGGAAAGAAACAGCGAGGCGGTCCGCGAGGCCGGTCAAACGTTGGTGGAAATCGGCGCGGAGCTGGCCGCCGGGAAGATCGACAAGGCCCTGGCCCGAGTCGAAACCATCCGCCAAGCCTATCGCGAATGGGACGAGTTGGATCGGGCGGTCGCGGACATCGAAGGCGTGATCCGGGACCGCGAAGGGATGCTCGCCGTGCAGCATGTGTTGGCCGAACTGGTCGGTACGGTCCTCGGGTCGGTCTTGAGGTCGAG
>Ga0209203_1002171_pt1 | contig 13409 bp, 11 predicted proteins | sample AD_UKC109_MetaG_FD_184423 | JGI IMG/M metagenome (GOLD analysis project Ga0209203, IMG submission 184423) | Active sludge microbial communities of municipal wastewater-treating anaerobic digesters from Hong Kong - AD_UKC109_MetaG (SPAdes)... | ecosystem: Engineered > Bioreactor > Anaerobic >...
AACTGCGCGGCGTCACAATGACGTCGTCGCCTTTTCCGATGCCCAGTGCCATCAGCGCCGCCTCCAGCGCCACTGTGCCGTTCATCATGGCGACGGCATATTTCACGCCGATGCTCGCGGCAAATTCCTTTTCAAAAAGGCGGCCTTCATTACCCGTCCAGTAGTTGACCTTGCCGGACTGTAACACCTTGACAACGGCGGCCATTTCGTCTTTGGCAAAGAAAGGCCATCCGAGGAAAGGTGTTTTACGAATCGGTGTTTCATTTTTAAAAATATTTTTATTCATATCAGCCTTTAGCTCAGCACATTTACATTGAACTTAGAATGTTGCAGAATTTTTTCTTTTATTTTCCACTTTCCACATTTTGTAGTTTACGTATATTTTTCTTTGTTTTTTCTGAGGAGATGCGCCGGTACGCCGACCCATGTCTCACTTGGAGGAATAGATTTTGTTACGCAAGTGCCAGCCCCAATAACAGCATCCTTTCCAATCACAATGGGCTTGCCTTTGATGCCATTGATAATCACAGCGCCTGTTCCAATGTAGACTCTTTCCCCTACATGAACATAGCCCGATAAATGGACACCGGGCGCTAAGGTTGCATAATCCTCCATGACAACATCATGACCAATTGTACAATCCAAATTTATCTGAACATGTTTCCCTAAAGTAATGTTGGTTGTAAGAATATTACCCGCACAAATAACAGTTCCCTCTCCTATTTCAATCCATGGGGACATTTCAACGTTAGGATGTATCAGTGTCGTAAAACTAAAACCAGCAGCAATGGCTTTCTTAATAGTCTTTTCACGAACATTTGGAACCCCGATCCCGCTCACAACACATAAATCGGCATGTGCTTTCTTTGCCTGAGATAATGACAGCACCTTGAGATCATTGAATTGTGTCCCACAAATTTTCGGATCGTCATCAATGAAACAAACAATCTCGAATTCTTGATTTTTGTCGAATATTTTTTGCGCGAGCCACGCCACTTCTCGGCCAAAACCGCCAGCGCCATAAACAGCAAGTTTTTTCTTCTTCATGAAAGTGACCTCATAATATTTACGGCTTGAATTCCTCCATTGTTGCCTGTCCCTTTTGGTTTATCCCTTCACGTTTGATAATCTTCCATATCGTCATCAAAATAATTTTTACATCTAACAAAAGTGATACATTATCGACATACCAGACATCAAGTTTAAATTTTTCTTCCCAGGTTATGGCATTGCGCCCGTTGACCTGCGCCCAACCGGTAATCCCCGGTTTCACCTCATGTCTTCTTGCCTGTTCAGGTGTGTAACGTTCGAGATATTGCATCAACAAAGGCCTAGGCCCGACCAAACTCATATCACCCTTGAGCACATTGAACAGTTCCGGTAGTTCATCGATGCTTGTTGAACGCAACAAGCGGCCAAATTTTGTCAGACGTTCCGCATCCGGCAGGAGCTTACCATCCTGGTCGCATTTGTTGTTCATAGTCCGAAATTTGTAAAGTTCAAAAGGCTTCCCTTGAAATCCGGGGCGAAGCTGCCTGAATAAAACAGGCGAAGCCAATGTAATTCGTACCAAAAGCGCTAAAACTGCAAGAACCGGCAAAAGTATCACTAACGCCGGTACGCTCAGGGCTAAATCAAACAGCCGTTTGCCTAATGCTCGATAAATGCTTTTATTTTGTTGATTCAACGGCATCTATAAAAGAATATTATTAAAGAGATTCGCAAAGCAATGCATACCGGCGTCCCAGAATTTCCCAGTCAAGATTCTCAAGTACGTAGCGCCTTCCGTTTTCGCCCATGTGTCGTCTTTCATCAAACGTCATGGCGCAAAAATGTTGCAGGGCGGTTTCGATTCCCCGCGTATTATAAGGTTCAACCGAAATGCCAGCTTTTGCTTGTGCGACATAATCATTATTTATTCGTCCCGCGCTGTATAAAGTGTTCAGAACGGGCTTTCCACTCATAAAGTAATCACCAATTTTGTTGGGACTTGTACCGTATTTGTAAATATCTTTTTTTTGTGATGCGACAAAGCATACATCTGCTAGAGCCAGAACGGAAATCACCTGGGCTTTGGTTATTCTCGGCAGAAAAGAAACAAAGGATATGCCTTCTTCTTTTACTCTGCGCATCAACTTGTCTTTTGCAATGCCGTCGCCAATGAAAAAAAAATGATAGGGCCGGGGTTTATTCCCAGTGATTTGCGCAAGGTCCAGAATCTGATCCAGAGCATTTGGGGGACCGTGCGCACCGGTATAAAGCACTACAAGTTTTCCCTCACCCTTGATTTTCAGGATGGATTTTTCATGTTTTTCAGGTAATGACGCTGGTGGTGCCATCCATTCATGCCGGTCAATACCGTTGGGAATGAAATGAAACTTCCGTTTTTCAAGACCCAGCGGCCCCATGTGTTCAAACGCGTTTGGCACCAGCGAAACAACAGCGTCAGCTTCGCGATACGCTTTTTTTTCAATTTGGCCGAACCAGAGCACAAGGGGATGATATGATGGAACGCCGAGCAACTCCACAAGACTCAATGGCCAGATATCCCGAACTTCATAAATAAGTTTCGCTTTGTATTTTCTAGCCAGAAACAGAGCTGGTGGAAAAGCAAGCGGATGAACGCATGAGGGAATCAAAACATCCGGTTTAATGAGCTCTTGCTTGTCAATCTTGGTAGTCAGTTTTCTCACACCTCTTGAATAATCCAGCATATTCATTAGCCGGCCCAAACCATTGCCTTGGTAGATACGGGTCGGAATATGGTAGTAATCAATACCATCATATCTGATACACCGATCATAAGCATCCAATGGGGTCGGTTGAATTCCGTGATAGTATGTTGCACGGATTATCAAAACATTGTGACCCCACTTTTGAAGATTTGTAGCCAAGGCATAGGGTCTGCCTGGGATTCCGATAGCAGGAGGAGTTGCGTAATGGTTAAGATACCAAATATTCATATCTCAGTGCAGATTCATCGACATTTATTTATTTTTAGTTCTTAGAATTTTTGCAGGATTGCCGACCATCACAGCGCCAGAGGGGACATCCTTCAATACGACAGCGCCAATACCAATAACACAGTCCGGGCCAATACTAATTTTTTGCATTGTTGAGCATCCAACGCCAAGCCAGCAGTTTTCACCAACAACCGAGCTGCCGCTTACTTCTGCACAAGCAATAATCATTGTTTTTTCACCTATCATGCAATTGTGCGCAATGTGTACCAAGTTATCAATTTTTACATGCGAACGTATGATGGTATTTCCCAAAGTCCCGCGTGCTATTGCCGTAAAATTCCCGACTTCGACATAATCCCCGATTTCAACACTACCCAGATGAGGTATTCTGACCGGTGTACCGTCAACTTCATTAGCAAAACCAAAACCTTCTTCACCAATGACGGAATTCGATCTTATTAAACAGTGCGCGCCAATCTTTACACCGTCAGTAATGATGACATTATTACGAATCTCCGTATAATCGCCAATTTCAGCATTGCGTCCAATGGTGCAGTTGTTACCGATAACAACATCCTTTCCGATCTTTGCAGTCGGATCAATTGCCGTATGTTTACCGATGCCGGGCTTTTTTCTTTCGACAAAAAATTCCGCCAGAACTTTTGCAAAAGCCAGTCGCGGATTGTCAACAACAATAAAAGCATTGGATTCGATGCTATCAGGAAGCACCGATGTAATGATGCAGGCTCCCCGAACACCCTGAAGCATATCACCTGCTGGCTTCGTCTTGGAAAAACTCAAAGCAGCATCGACCATAGCATTAAACGGCACAACCGTTTCGATGAGTTCAGCAGTCCCGTGAAGTGTTGTCCCTAGAAATACCGCAATATCTGAAGCCTTCAGCGCCTGGTTTGGTTTTATTATTTCATCACCCATCGTATCACCTCAAAAGCTTCCGCATATCTGCTGCCAATCTGAACACCTCTTGTTCTTGCCAAACTTCGAATAAATTCTTCATTTGCATAGTTTCGTCCCTTCTGTGAATTATAGGCATCGAGAGCATATATTTTTTTGTTGATATCTTCTTCGGATAGGATGACGAAGGCTTCCGTTTTAAACTCGATATTATTCCAGGGAATCTCATAACCAAGGATAGAAGTGTTTTTAAAAGCCCTAACACCCTCTATTGAAACCGTCGAGTGATCCTGATGAACGTCGTTTGGCGATGGAAGAAAAACAAGATCTGGACATATGTCTTTCTTGATTTTGATAAGCTCTTCCAACACTTCCTGGCGATGATAGCTCAGCTCGCGAACTTTAAAATTGAAGATCATAAGGTTTTCTGCCGGAATGCCTAAACGACCTGTCGCTTCCCTGACTTCGGTTTTTAAAATATCTTTTGGCCAAGGCTCTGGAACGGATTCTTCCGCCGTCGAGAAAGCCGCGTAGTAGACCTGCTTGCCCTTACGGATAAAACTTACGACACTGCCTCCGCATCCGAATTCGCCGTCATCGGTGTGAGGGGCCAGAATCAATATTTTACTGATGCCATTCATCATTTTTTGCCTCCTAAATCTATCTGCATATTATCGACAATCGAACTCTAACTTTACTAGTGACCAACCGGCGCCGTCAACACCTGCTGGTATAGATAGTCAAGTTTACGAAAAGCTGCTTGCCAAGAGTATTTTTTTTCAACCCATCTTCGACCGTTCTCGCCCATCGCTCTGGCTTTCTCGGGATATGCGATTAGATAGTGAACAGCATCAGCAACATTCTTGCCGTTTTGAACATCAACGTTTATACCACACCGGCAGACTTCGTTAAATTGAACCCATTCACCAAAATCCGGCATGATGATTGGCATGGCATTGGCCATATACTCATAACATTTGACAGCCCCAGCCATCCAATACTGGCCAACATTATTATAAAGAATAATGCCAATGTTTGATTTACTGTAGACATTCACCAAGTCTTTTTGATTCAGATAGCCCAGATAGGTCAATGGATGTAGAGAAGTGCGATCCAGGCTGTTACTCAAAAATCCAGCTACATTAAACACAAAATCGCATTTTAAACACTTTGCTGCATTGATCATGCTGTAAAGACCGCGATCGACGGAAAGCCCCCCCGCATGCAGCAATACAGGCTTTGTAAAATCAACTGTTCGTTTGGGATACAACGACAGATCGACAAAATTTTCAATTGTTTCAGTTAGATTAAGGTTCCGATAATATTCCGTCATTTTTTCCTGCGGCGTGATAAGCGCGGAAAATTTCCGGCATGCATAATCTTCATACGAAGCATAGGCACGGGATAGCAGTTTTCTGAGACCTGATGGAATATAACCTTTTAAAATGATTTGCTGGCGGGTATCTTCATGAATATCAAAGATCACTCTTTTGCCTCTTTTACGAAGCTTAAGCCCTATGGGCATCAATTCTGGATCATGAAAATGATAAATATCTGCATCGACTCGAAGCGCCTTCTGGTATAATTCCGACACCGTTTTTGTCATCCGCTCGATTCTGTTGCGGGGCTTTTGCAAATTTATAATTTTTACACCATCAACAATTTCTTCTTTGTCATGTTGGGCAATTAGAGTCACGTCATAGCCGGCCTTAACGAGCGACTTCGCTTCTTTGTGGAAGATACGGACATCAAAGGGCGGATGGACTGAGGTGAGTATGCAAACTTTATTTTTCATTCGGTATCCCAACCAAAGAAGGCAGGAACATAAATCTTGCAAGATTGATGTTTTGGACAGGCACTGACTTTTTTAAGCCTTTGTAATATTTAACAATAAATGGATTTGCTTTTCCATCATCGCTACTTGTTAATTCATAGAGCCTTTGCCCCAGCAAGCCGATAGTCGGGTTGTACCGCGCCCATGTTATGTACCCACCCGTAGGAAAAGAAACTGTCATGCCAAAAGGGCGAGTTCCTTCCCGACATTGACCTGTTTTGTTGTCGTATGCGACGCGAAACCATCCGTTAGCGCCGCTGAAGTAGTTGGAAAACAAAGGATATTCCATGTCTCCATTCCATATCACGGCTACCAGTGTATTGGCAAAAGCCTTTGCCAATTCAGATGATGATAGTTGTACATCCGTTAGAGAAAATACATTTTTCATAGCCACACGGTTTCTTTCCAAGGCATCCATCGCATGAACCAAACGTCGCGCATGGCTGATGTCCCAACCCGTGTCATCGCGCTTTTGTACCTTCTCACTCATCACATTGTATTTTATGACCTTCTTGCTTTTTCCAGGTTCTGAAAGCACACACACAGCGGGCTTCTGATCAGACTCATATCCTGCGTAGCGATTATCGTAATACAGCCGCCAGAAACCGCGATCAATGTCTGCCAGCGCAACATCACGCAACCGGCTTTTGGGATCGTGCCTGATGGAAATTCTTGAAGAGAAAAATTCCAGTAACGCACTGCAATGTTTTTGCATGTACATTTTATCTTCCTTGGAAACACTTCCCCAAATTACGTCCTTTGAAACGCCGGATTGGATGATGCCGGCAAACTCTGCATAAATGGTGATCATCCAAAGCGGCTTATCAGTAAAAAAAAGTTTGGAGGATCCGTCTGTAACGTCTTCCGGTTTCGCGCCAGTCGCTTGACGCATCGAACTGATGGCGCTGTCACTGCCCCACCGTAACAGGTGTTCAATCAAAATCTGACCGGTATCCTGGATAAAAGCCTTTTCTTCTTCATCCGGCTTCCTGCCTGATGTAGCCAGTGCATTGGCAACCCTGGCGGCGAGCCCCAGGAACTGGACGCTGTCCAACATCACTTCTTGATTGAGCAGGCGGTTTTTGTCATTGCAGATCGAACCGCCACGGCATACCCAGCGCCGCCCAGGCGAGGATTGGTTGCCGGGTTCTAAAGCGTCATAAGCAATGCGAATAAGCCCTGCGACTTCCTTCAGCCTGTTTATCCTTTTGCAACGGCTTGCCATGGATACCATGTTGTGCGCATAGGTTTGAATATCATAGAGCGCGTACACGTCACCCTGTTTCAAGAGGCGTGCATCCAATTGATTTTGCCGAAGATAATCACGAACATTTCCATCCCATGCTTCCCATACTTCCGCTTCGACGCTGCCGCCGCATGCAAAATTTGCGTCCGCTGCCGCTGCGGGTTCATTGATGAGAATCAGCGAAATGAACGCCACGGCCGTCATGGCGCAATACAGACATAAGACGTGGAGAGATGTTTTCATTGAGATTCCCGATGCCAAGGCAATTCTTCGTAAAATGATATCATCTCTTAATAACATGACCGAGTATAGTTCTGCGATGTCTTTTGCTCTTTTGAGGTAGAAGCCCCCGCTTTTGAAATGATTTTAAAAGCCGTAATCGTAAGCAGAAGCGGTATTACGTGCCATAGTGTCAGGTTGTCAAATTCTCCTTTAGGATATAACATGATAAAACCTATTGCTATTTGTATATATATAGCGAGAACCCAAAAACTTTTACTTTTAATGGTATAATTATATAAAAGCGCTGCAAAGCAACCAAAAAGAAACATCCCCAGGGCCGGCCCTAAAAATCCAAAATTGGCATACATTTCACCAATGCCAGTAGGGGGTAAATTTCCTCCTTGTAAATGGGAATACCAGACTTGCTTGATCATTACGCTTGGCTGATAAGCCTCCGGTCTCATAGACGAGGGTAGTATGTTAGTGATCCATGTAAGTAATGATTGCCCATAGAGATATCCAATATCAGTGCCCCACGAATCAAGTATTTTCAAAAAAACGCCCAAATTTGGAATATTGCCTTTATCGACAGCATAATAACCAATCAATTTAAAACCATTCAACAATTCTGTTCCTACGCTCAAATGCAACATGTTATTATAGAACAAGCTACTTATTATGCGCAAAAAATAGAAGACAACTCCAAATATTGAAATTCCAATAACTGCTAAATAATATTTAGTATTATTGATTACTTTGTTCTTGCTTGCTTCCAAGAAATAATAAATTCCGACAAAACTAAACATATATAGCATTGTTCCAAATATTCTTCCGGTAGATGCTTTCATTAAAATAGAGATTATAAGAAAAACAATAAAATATTTATTCCAATAGATATGTCGTCTTGCAAGCTTAAAAAACCAAATAAACATACCGTTGTACGCAAACATGTATCCAAGTGTTGTACCCTGATTTTCAAATTCCAGATACCGGACGGATACATTGGCCATATATTGCAATATACTTCCACCTGCTTGTGTGGAGACATTATATGCGAAATTAGCGATACCGATTGATAAAAATATAATGATAAAAATATTTAGCACTGTATTCGATATTCTGCTTCTTGAATCTAATACAAACTGTATTTTAAAATCATCTTTCTTTACTAAATAATAGCCGGCTACCATAAATAAATATCCAACAAAGAAGTACATGCATGTATAAGCCGTTAAGATAGTTATATCATCCCGAAAGGAACTATTATTCACAAATTCATTTAATTCCCAGTCTGTAAAAATTGAATAAAAACAAGATATCACAACGGTCACGTAATACGCGCTAAACAATACGACTGGTTCAAACAGGACCAGTTTTTTATTCATTATGAAAAAGCCTGATATGGCAAGCGCTAATAAAACAGAAAATAAGATAGATAACTGATACTTATGCGGATCTAGCAGAAAAACAATAAATAAGAATGTTAGAGTAGTTATGCATAACCCCATGAAAAAGAATAATCTTTCAAAATTGATCTTTTTTGCATGGTTTATAGAATAAATACTCAAATCAACTTTTTTCCTGCTCATTATTTGCATCATACTTTTCTACGAAACTTCTTGAAATACCTTTAGCCATCCCTTTAATGACTCATCTTCTGAAGTTAATTTAAGAATCTTCTCTCTGCTTAATCGATAATCTGTTTTATCAACTGATATAGACTTTATTTTCAAGAAGTTGCAGGTTTATGAACTCCCACGTACGTGATAGCCCAGCATCAAGTGAAATTTGAGGTTCCCAACCTAGTTCCCTGCGCGCACGGGTAATATCTAAATATATCTTGGAAACATCGAATGCCTCTTGAGGTTTATAATTAACCAATATTTTTTTTTCGATTATTTGGGTTAACAATTTTAAAACATCGTTTATTGAATGACCAGCTCCACTGCCGATATTAAACACCCTATGTTTCGTATTGCTAAATGCAGCCTTATATATACCGTCAATTAAATCAGTTATATAAACATAGTCTTTAATTGAGCTTCCATCACCCCAAATATCAATGGCTTGATTTTTTGCAATTTTCCCCATAAATACGGCTATAACACCTTGGTTACCTTCATAGTTTTGCCTTTCACCATACGGATTCGATGGCCTAACAATCACATATTCCAAACCGTATAGACGATGAAACAACTCTAGATATTTCTCAATAGTTAACTTTGATATTCCATAAGACGATTCAGGGTTTAGAGGACTGTCTTCAGAAACAGGAACTGCTGTCGGGGTACCATACACAGCACCACCACTTGATACGAATACAGTTTTTTTTATCTTTCTTTCAACGCACTGTTCGAATAGAAATATTGTTTCTACAACATTGGACATCACATCAAAAATCGGGTCGTAATTAGAAGTTTTTGGGACGGTCGTGCTAATAAGATGAAAGACAATGTCAATATTATTTAATGCCTCAGAAAGAATTGAACGATTACCAAAATCCTGTATATGGTAAATCACACCTTCCAATGGCTTACGATATAGTTCAGACTGTCTATCGAATACATGCACTACATGACCCTCAGACAAAAGACGATCCACCAAATGTGAGCCTATAAAACCATTTCCACCAATTACAAGAGTATTCATGTTTCTTTTTATACCTCTACCTATTCCTGAAATACATCTTTCCACATACTAATAAAGGCATGCTCCGAAAATATATTTTTAACTATTGTGGCATTATTTTTTAATGATGTGTCTGAGAGTGATATAAAATGGCCGTAACTGGCATTAGCAATAAGATCAGCATTATATACTAATACCCCATTATCAATAAAGAATTTATAATGAGTTGTGTTTCCGTTTAAATACACTTTCTTATTCAAGGCTAACAGCAACAATATGTTTGAAAGAGCCTGCTGGCGATCATGATTCATTATTGCCACATCAATGCCTGCAAGCAAATTAATATATTCAGTGGGCGCAAGAAATTGCGTAAGAGGTAAAAATTTATCACCAAATACTTTTTTCCCGTAAGCAACAGTCTCTTGTATGTACGAACTATCACCATATGAAAGAGGGCATATTATTTGAATATTTTCATGTTTGAATTTTTCAAGTTTGTCAAAGGCATCTATATGGTTATTTGAAGGATCCCCCGAATTTCCAATCATTACAAATCTTTTATGATTCGCGCGTTTATTGTCAGACACACTTTCAATCAGTTTAAAATCAACGGGATTTGGATAAAATGAACAAATATACCTTGCATTTGTGCCGTATACCTCTCTTACAATCTCATAATCACCTCTTACTAAACATGATATTTTGGGAAATTTTGGTATAACCCTACTTCTTAAATATTCAATAATTCTGTTTTTGCAACTATCGTTTTTCAGACGGTAGAAATAAACATCTCCCCCCCAGATCGACCATATGCATCTTTCAACAAGCCTTCTGTTGAACAAATAAAAATATATTAAAAGACGAGGATTAAACAGGCCATGAATTATTAAGGTATCATTTTTTTTAATTTTATTTAGAAGAGATATAAATCCCCATTTTGAATTCACCAATGAATATTTTATATCCTGTAATGTTGCTTGATCCATTTGGAAGGTATTCGTATCATTGATGATAAAATGATGATTATTCAAATTAAAACTTTGTCTATTGCTTTTCAGAAAATCAATATACTTTGTAATGTATGGCGACGTGCCGCAGAAATGATAAATCATTCAGACAACTCCGATGTGCATTTTTAATGCTAGCAACATGGTTATCACTGTAAATTTATTTCTCATAAACCTATCACCCCTATAACTATATACAAGCTCAAAGTCTTTTTGGAGAGCATTATTAGAAATCACTTCGATGTTTTGTTGAAATAAATTATCAAGATTTTTTAATATCGCCGGATTATTCATAAACCATAAATCAAAAGGATTCATGCTATCATAATTGAGTTTTAAGAGTCTTCTAGTTCTACTGTTTATGCCTTTTAATAATTTTCCTGTATTGATTTTAAACATAGACGAAGGCTTCGTTCCACACTTACTCCATTTGTATTGTAAAATAGTAGGGTGTTTTTCTTTTAGCCAATTTATCAATAATTTTTCATTAAGCTTTATGCTATCAGGAAGAGAAAGAGAAAATTCTATTAATTTGCGATCATAATATATTGAACTGGTATCAGTTATATTATATATTGCTCTGTCACCATAGAGTGTGCCGTTAATTTGTCTTTGTTCATATGAGAATAACTCATAATTATTGTTTCTGTATCTATTCATTATTTCTGGCAAACAATTAATGGTTTTATAAATCTGTGGTGGCATAATACCATGGTATGACATATTATAAATATTTATATCAATATTGAACTTTGGATTGATAAAGGATCCAAATACTACATCTCCAATTTGACCAGAATGTAATATCCCATAATTATTATGATTTATTTTTTTCATGGAATTATAAGCGTGAGAAAAGCTGAAAAATGGCATTAGTCCATCTGTTGCTTTGATATATTCATCGATATTCTTGGTCAGATAAGTACCATTATCTAAGGTTAAATATATATGTTCAAAATTATTACGTTTTGCTACGTCTAACGATATATTGTGATCAGAACTACCCGATTCGCCAAATGTAATTGTTGTTATGTCGCTAAAACCCAGCTCTGCTGCCAATAGCAGTTGAGTTTTTGCATCCATACCACCACTAAGAGCAGAATAATGTCTATAATTGTATTCTTTATCTTTGTTCCAATGTTTTTTTACGTTGTTGATCATCAAATTGTTAATTTTGTCAATTATTTCTGCTCTTGTTAATTTTTTATCAATTTTCTTTTCAAAGGCAAAATAATTGTTTATGGTAAAGTTAAAGAGTCTAACGTCGAATTTTAAAAATGACCCATAGAGAAGATTACGGACTTCTTTAATGTATGTTAAATCATCCATTAAAAATCCAAAACCTAGCATTGAATATATCCCGTCATAATCAGGAGTTAAACTTTTTTGATTTCCCCTTAGATAACCTGAAATATGTTTCAGTTCCGAGGAGAACATAAAACAATCTTTATCGGAGTAGTAGTAAACAGGCCTGGTATTGAGATGATCCGAAAAAACATAAATAACATTAGCAATTTTATCGTAAATGAAGCCGCTAAACAATCCATCGATAGTTTCGACAAAGTTTATTCCATGTTTCTTATACTGCGTTTTTAAGTGCTCTGCATTATTGTTACATGTTTTATTGTAAATAATACCTTCAAAAGCTATAATTAATTCCTTATCTTCATGCATAACTCTATCATTTAGTAGTTTTCTATGAACACTTCGACCATAGGTAAAACTCTTATAAGTAAACTCCTCGTTTAATATATTTGGATATAGAGAACTGAAAAAATACCTAAAATGAGGTACATCCGTTGAGGATCCCTTTTTGTTTAATATTCCATATATGCCAGACATTCTAAACCCCCTGCTCCTTAGATAAGCTAATAATCCATGTTAAACTATAAACTAGAATAAAAAATCCTGATAAACTAAAGAGGACTACTGCAATGAAAGAGCTTTGATAATATGATCCAATGACTAATGCAAATAGTTTTGCGCTGATTCCAGCAATCTCAATATATAATGCCTTTTTTTGATAACCAAGTGTTATTGGTATATATGATAAAGGTGCAACCAAAAAAATCATAATTATCCATGGCGTCAATATCCGAGTATACAGACCTGCCTCAGTCCACTGTCCTCCGAAAATTAAACCAAATAAAGAAGGCGCCAGTAAAAACAAAAGCCCGAAAGGTATGATCGAAACAAAAAAAAGCCCCTTAACCAATCTTATCGTATAAGGATAGAGGGCTTCTTTTTTATTATGCGCCTCACTTATACGCTGGTAAAATACCTGCCCAATGGCGTTTGACACAAGACCAGTTGGCAGCATAACAGCCATTAATGCCAATGAATACAACCCTGCCACCTTATTTGAGAAGAAACTTGTCAACAACATGACAGGCAGATTGCTTGACAAGTTGTTAACCAGCGCATGGGGTGTATTAATCACAGGGAAATTTTTATACGTTTTAGCGAGTTCAGTAATTCTTTTAAAACTCACCTTTTGAAAAGCACTGGAAATCTGCATCAACGACTGCTGTACAATAATAATTGTGGAGACAAACTGCCCAAAAATCGCGCCGCCGATTAATCCGGCTGTGCCT
>Ga0209203_1002179_pt1 | contig 13368 bp, 12 predicted proteins | sample AD_UKC109_MetaG_FD_184423 | JGI IMG/M metagenome (GOLD analysis project Ga0209203, IMG submission 184423) | Active sludge microbial communities of municipal wastewater-treating anaerobic digesters from Hong Kong - AD_UKC109_MetaG (SPAdes)... | ecosystem: Engineered > Bioreactor > Anaerobic >...
ATAATCTTTGCTATCAGGGAAACGATTTCATTGGGCTATTGGCTTTGAAAGCGATTCTACCAGTTTTGGCAAAGGCCTTTGAGGTTACAGTTGTTTTTGATGCAGGGATACGCAATCTTTTAAAGGCGAGTGATGATGAAATTTCAATGAGCCTTGGAGACAGTATAAAAGTGCATGTTGTAGCAACAAAGCAGAAGGCAGACTTGACTTTGCTTAAGCTTGCAGAAGGTTGTGATTTCACCTACATTCTAAGCAACGATAGGTTCGGGGAGTTCCGCGAAATGGATGCCGTGAGAAGCAATCGATTGATACGGCACGAAATAGTTAATGGTGTTGTAATGGTTCATGATTTTTCACTACAAGAAAATATGCTCTCTTGCGAGCTCTAAAAGATCACTTATGAGTGATCCTCGTTGGGACTATTCTCGTAGAACTGACAGTCCTCGAAAAAGAAGATATCTACTTTAGCTAAATGTCTGCAAAGGAGGAATTTGATGACTAAACGCAATTATGAGAGACCTTTGATTGAACCCTTTTCCGGAAGTCCTGGGCGTTATAAGCGTGCTGATTGGGTTGAGAGCAACGAGATTGATAGGTGGGAATCGGAATGGGAGCGAGAGAGGGAAGAAGAAGATAGAAGCTCAGGTGATGACGACTGAGCACTTCCTCTCATCATGACTGTTCCGACTCTTAATCCATTAGCGAACATGAGGTTACAAAGAATAGTCAAGAAGAGGAACTGAATGATGCAATACTTGACTTAGCTAATTCAACTGGAAATAGTTCTTAAAGCAGTTAATCACTTGCAGAAAGGAGGAAACTACCATGTCAGAACCACGTTACGAGAAGCCCAAAATTCAACCATTCTCTGGCAGTCCTGGGCGCTACAGACGTGCTGATTGGGTTGAAGAAAGGGAAATTGAGAGATGGGAGCGTGAGAACGAACAAGAAGAAGATGACAGAAGTTCGGATGATGACGACTGAATCTATGCTGATATCGGAACCGGATAAGGATTCAGGTGCTGAGACAATATCTGATAGATTGGTGCTTCGTGAAGAACCTTTTGGTGGATTACTGTTTTTTAGAAGGTCAAGGCACCTATTGCGACTGAATCACTCTGCTTTCAAGTTTGTTGAATATCTGACTCGGTACGGGGAAGCAAATGCAGTAGAAAAACTTGCAGATTACTATCATACTGATTCCCAAACCATTTCTCAGGATTTGAGTGAGGTACTTTCAGTACTAAGGAAGCATGGTCTCGAGATTTGATCACCTTATCGGGTCCTCTGAAAGTATCCCTTGATTTAACGTCAAAGTGCAATCTCAACTGCCTTCACTGCCATTCAGCACTGCACGATTCTACTGCCCAAGAGTTGAGTACTCCTGAGATGTTTGATTTAATTGACATATTTGCTAAGCACAAGGTACTTGTTATACAACTTGGTGGCGGTGAACCGCTTTTGCATCCTGATTTCTTTGGTATCGTTGAGTATGCGAAGACATCTGGAATAGAAGTTCTTTTCAGTACAAACGGGACTCTGGTCGATGTATCGAAAGCGGCGAGACTGAAGCAACTGGATTTCAGCCAAGTACAAGTTAGTCTTGATGGACCCAATCCAAAAATACACGACCACTTCAGAGGTGTTGCAGGTGCTTTTGAAAGAGCCTTGAATGGGATTCGAATCCTCAGCAGCGCAGGAATTGGTGTCAACATTGCTTGCACTTTGACCTCACTTAATGCACCTTACATTGAGGATATGATTAAATGTGCGATTTCCTTACACGCCATTTCTTTCAGAACAATGGTGATGATGCCAGCAGGTCGAGCCGTTAATAATGTAGATTTGATGTTATCGAATTCCGAGGTGGGCAATATTATTGCTAGGCTTAGAGTGCTAAGAGATAAATACAAGGATAGTTTAACTATTATGTATGATGCTCCATTTATTCCCAAAGATGAATCCAAGCCATCCGGAAAGCCTTTAGATGAGATTGAAGTCTACTTTGCCGGATGTGCTGCAGGCAAAAGAGAGTGTAAAGTCTTTGCGAATGGTGATGTCGTTCCCTGTGCACTGTTCTCAAGCAAGGAAATGATCGCTGGCAATGTAAGAACTACCTCATTTGAAAAGATTTGGTTCGAATCTGATCTTATGAAGAAATTCAGGCTGCGAAGCTACAAATTGATAAATGGAAAATGCAGAGAATGTAAGTTCGGTTACATATGTAATGGTGGTTGTCCTGCTGTTGCTTACAATTTAACTGGGATGCTGAACATACCTGATCCAAGATGTGAATACGAGGGAAGCTAGAGCGATAAAGGATACTCTACTAGCAAGATAGGATTTAGTTCATCAATGTCCATAGTGACCCTTGATTTTGAGTCATACTACGCTGAACTAGTCAAAGTCTTTCATAATCTGGGTATACAGAATGTGTTTACCATTCCAGGTTCCCTAATGTATTTGCTTGACTTCATTGATCGAACAGCATCATTCGCGATCTTCTCTTCCACACATGAAGATATTCTTGGGTATATGGCTATTGGCTCGTATCACTCAACATCTTCAATCCCAATACTATTGCTGACAAAAGGCCCAGGTGTCACTAATGCTGTTTCGCCTATCTGTTGTTCCTACAGAGATCGTGTCCCTCTGATTGTATTAACAAGTTACTCAAAATCAGCTGGATATCCAATACTCCAGCAAAGCACTGGTGATTATTTATCCCCATGTATTACTGATTTACTTAAGCCAGTAACAGATTTTCAACTCCGTATTTCAAGCCTTGACGATAGTTCCTTGGATCGAGTAGCAAAAATCATTAGCAATCTTCGAGGTCCGTGCCTTATCGAGGTTCCAGAAGATGAGCATGAGTATAGCATTTCAGATAACGTGACTTATCCAGTAAATGGTGTGAGACATAATGTAGATCTCGGAGATCTAACTATAAGCAGTGGTGATGCTGTAATTCTGGGAGCTGGAGTGCCAAGAAATGCCTCGAGTAATATTATCAGTTTAGCTCAGGAGAAAGAGGCCTTCGTAACAACAACTCTCCGTGGAATTGATAGAGTCCCTTCAAATACATATCGATATTTAGGTCCATTAGGCGTGTATGGTTCAGTAGAGGCAAACAAGTACTTGGCAAGAAAAGCAGAAAGGATTGTTTCACTTGGTGCATCTCTTAATAACATGACGACTTCACCTTGGCTCAGAAGCTCGATTTCGAGGGAAGCTGAGCTACATTATGTCTCTATTACGCCCCCACCTGAATTTGCTACTTCCTGCGCGAACATTGATCTTGAACTTCTTCCTAAATCAGATGGAAATGTAAGGTGTGTGCAAAGGGAGCGCAACAAAAACGCTATAATGAATGCCATTAACACGCTTGATGCAGTTAAGGTTATTTCCCTAGAGTCATTTAACAGTGCAATTGTGAACGGTATCAATATTGCAAATGGTGACATAGTAATGTGTTCACCAAGCCATGCTCCGTTGGGATGTTCACTGCCTTTAGCAATTGGATCCGCCTGTATAAACCGGGATACTCCTCATTTTGTGATATGTGGTGATGGCGGATTTCTATTCACCGGAATGTCTCTACTGACAGCAAAAAAATATAATGCCTGGGTATTTGTACTTGTCTTAGTAAACAATGAATACGGACGCGTTGCTGATGCACAAAGAAAACGACTTGGACATACTATTGCTACTGATTTATGCTTACCTGAGTTAGATACGCTGGCTGCATCGATGGGAATAAACTCTGTCGAGATTAAAAATGGAGGAGAAATGTCCGATGCAATTCTTGAGTACCAGTTAAGTCGAGAACCGCTACTTGCTTGGTGTGATGCAGAATTACTACAGTAATCCGGAGATTGATGATCGAGAAGTTACCGACCTTTTCTTGTCTCAGTACGTTTTCCCAACAATACAGTTTGCCCATGATACAGGTCTGCTTGCCACACTTCAGCGAGGACCTCATTCTGCATGTGAGTTGGCAGGTGAACTATCACTGACATGTAAAGGTACAATCGCAGTATGTCGGGTTTTAGAAGGTTGCGGGATACTTCACTCAACAGAAGGCAGTTACACTTTGTCCACCATGGGAGAAGTGTACTTTAGAATGGGCTCAGATTTTTCTTGGCTTCCTGTCTTTGAACTTCCTCAAAGAGGTTCGAGAGTACTGCAAATGAAGCGATCCATCGTAATTGATGGAAATACTAGCTCAAATTTAAGCTGTCATTGGTCTGCTGGAAGAGAACCACTAACAGATGACTTCCATAAGGCAATGAGTTCGATGTCGAAGTACTCTGCACATAGATTTGCCAATGATGGCTTGTACGGATCACCAGAAACGATTCTTGAGATTGGATGTGGAGTTGGTACATATACTGGCGAATTGCTCAAGTACTACAGGAATGCAACAGGCACTTTGGTTGATCTGGAACGAGTTACTGAATTAGCACAGAGTCATCTAACCGAATTGGGTTTAATCGATCGCGCTCATATAATTGCTGGGAATATGCATGAGATAAGCTGGCCAGTTGGATTTGATATGGTTCTCCTTGCAAACGTGCTTCATGACTGGGACTATTGCTCCAGGCTCAAATTGCTCTCCAAAGCGAAGGACTCACTGAAAAGAGATGGTACTTTATTCATAGTGGAGCCTTTGTTCGATACAGAAACTCAGAGCCCCCTTTCTACTGCAATCTGGTCACTTGTAATGGCTTGCTCAACTGACGGAGAGTACCTAACTTTTGCAGATTTAGCTGGTGCTCTGAATACTGTCGGGTTCCTTGAACCTAGCTTGCTAAGCGTTGCAGGATATCATAGCTTGATAATGGCTAAGGGAAAATGAGTTGTTTGAGAATAACTCACTTTGTCCAGTTGACTGTCACTTCCGTCACTTTTGTCACCAGGGTATAATCTCACTTTCTACTTCTTCTCCAATGAGAATAAGGAGAATGGCTTCCTTCTTGCTCTTGGGGAGTTCATCCCATATCCCAAGAAGGTAACCGAGCTCTTGAGGGAGTTCTTCCAGCCGCACAATTTTCGTTTTCAGAGATCATTGACATGGAATCTCATGTTGCTGATTATGCATCTACAGATTTTAGATAACTTCGCAGGCAGCGTGCCTTATGGTTGTTCTAACAAGGTCCTTGAAGTGGCATATGAAAGGACATAGAATGTTTGATCCAGATGAGATAATGGATTCAAGTGAGTCGATTGAGAGTGAAATCCAGGACAATGATTTGGATGCCCTTGGGGATTCTGATGATCTTTCTCTTCAGATGAGTGACATGCTTGGTGATGAGTTTCAAGATTTGGATGACGGGCCCATGCAGGAAGGCATTGATGATATCGACCTAGAGGATAGTCTTGAAGGGGATGCAGCTAGTAGTGGGATTGTCTTGGGAGTACCCGAAGGCGAGTTGCTCGGTTCAATTCAGCCACAGGACTATGAGCCTGATCTTGATTCTGACTACATTCAGACGGAACCAGATATTGATCCCTTAGCTGGAGGTGAAAGTGACCTCAATTCAATTGTCAAAGTATCTACGGATTCAGGAAGCTGGGGTTCAGGGGTGTTTCTCAATCCAGATAGTATTCCAGAGCTTGCTGAAAGGCTAAATGGAGACAAACTTATCCTCACCGCAGATCATGTGGCTCAAGCGGATTCCGATGGACTTGTTGAAGTCGCCATTGGACCTGGAGGAGAAACTGTTATGGCAGAGGTGATTCGTCCTCATCTCAATTCTGATTTAGCGTTTCTAAGGGTGAAAGCTTCTGATTTAGGTGATGCAAATGTTAGCGAGTTACCCTTAGCTTCTTCCTCAGCAGAGGGCGAACCAGTTCTACAAGCTGGTTTCCCAGAGAGTTCACCAGGTATGGTTATTGATTCTGGAGTTGTTGCACATCGAGGTAGTACAACTTCATGGCTCGGACATACTGCAGAATCTGAACCAGGGGATTCTGGTGGTCCTGTAATAAATAGCAGTGGCGAGATTGTCGGGATCAATAGTGGAGAAGGGGAGTTTAGGACTGGCCCTATAGTAGAGGAAATGCCAATGGGTATGAATCATCAGCATATTGAGGAAGTTATCAGACTTGCATTGAAAGAGAACCTATTCTAAGGGAGGCCTATTTTGGCGATAACTGGACTTCTTGCGGCAGCGGCGGCTGTTAACTGTGCTAATAGCATTTACCAGAGTAACCTGAACCGTAAGAACCAGGCCAAACGGGATCAGCAGCTGGCAAAGACACGGAAACAGCATGACTTATGGGTTATGGAGCAGCAGGATAAGAGGCAGTATCGGAAACTCGATCCTCTTGTTGATTACGAAATTGAGCCATACACGACTTACGTTGCTGTGGCTGATTATCTTCCGGAGAAAGCAATTGGTTCCCATATTCGGATATCTATAGAGGAGTTACTCAGAGAAAGGTCCCAGATAGGATTTCCACTGAAGGTTCTAGGTGGCGGAGGCTGCCTAAGAGGAGACATTCGTGGTGAGGGAATGGTAAAGCAGTTGTTTTTCGAGCTCTGTGAGAAGGCTAGTGACTCACTTGATGCGGATTTGCTAAGCACTGTTAATCTTGTTGTATGCTGGGGTTCTGTTCAGCCTTTGATGGGTAAGATATCTCCCCACATTAGCGTTTTCAATATGCTTGACTTTACGGGCGAGTTAAACACACGATTCTTGGACTCTCTGATCTCTGTTAATGAGCAAGAGCATCTTAGCAACACAATAGATATGCAACTAAGTCTCAAGATGAGAGAGCAGCTATGGAAAACGGTCAACTTCACTGTGGACACTGTATCACTTCTCTCAGCGTTACAAAGAGTCTACGAGTTAAGAGCACCATTTGATGAAGATGTATTATCTCTACTTGATAGTGATTCATCGGAGCAAATAAGGCAAATGATTATTGGTTCTCTAGAGAGATTCAAAGAATCTTGGGAGGAACATACAGATCCTGATACCGTTGGGAAATATATAGCATCGCTAAAGTCAAATATAGATGGTAAGATGGGATATAATGAATTTGTTGAAACAACAATATCTTCCACAACTGATGTAGTTACAACTAATAGTTCTGAACAAGAGGAGTACGATACGGACATGTACTTGAATGAGGGCAAGTTAGTCCGATCAAAAGCCATTGAGTTGATGAAGGATCATTTCTCCAGCTTCACAGACATTTTTGTGCATGGCAGTATTCCTACAAGCAAAATAGGAGGGGCCAAAAGCAAATATGCTTCAAGTATTAGAACAAAGGATGCGTTGCTTCTGTACGATGGGACAGTGTTTGGCAGCGCTAAGAATGGCTGGCTTATGACAGATGAGGCGATTTACACAAGCGATGCCCTGACAGATATTCAACTTGCAGGATCTGGATTAAGAACTACGCAAGTAATGTACTATTATGAGCTTAGTGTTAATCATGGCTATAGTGTTAAAGAATGGGGAACAAGTGGGATCGCACTAACATCAAATGATGGCGAAGTGCTTTTAATGAATATCCCAGATACAGCTAAGGTAGTTCTTGTAGCTGAGTTCTTAGAGGAACTTTTTGGCATCACTATTGAGCGTGTTGAGTTCTAAGAATCTATATAGCCTTGAGCTAGGTCGGGAAGAATTCAGTTTCCACTACCACATCTTCTAAATGAACTAGGGAGAAGAACTACCTAACTGCAGAGTGTTCGATCTATGGTTCCAATGGCATCAGGGATGAAGAGTTCTATCCGGGTGCTTCATTCAAAATGGCTGCAAAAATGGGTGAACAATGAGGAATCTTCACGAAGCCCTTAATCCAGCGACATTGCGAATCCACAGCAGAAAAGGGTTCCAACAGTTTTGCACCAGGGGTACCACCCGGGATTCGTCCATGTCCAACAGCTCTAAGACATTGAAAGCTTTACTATTTATGGGGGTTCTAAACTCTCCATTTCCCAGGTATACGAGACTATCAGGAAAAATGGCATCTTGAATACGTCGATTCACATGGCTGCAATTTCTCCACCCTGAAACACCTGGCAGTGAGTCCCAAGCATTACAGGCATGCTCTAGAGAGTCTGAAAGAAGACACCGTTGCGATGCTTCTGGGCCGGGCAACAAATACCGCTGTCTTCGAGCCTCGAGCCCAAGCGGTTCCAGTTGGAATTCGCTGTCTGGTCCGATTCCCGCCGCACGAACGCCTACAAGGAGTTTGCTGAGGAATGCGAGGCCCAGGGAAGGTCAGTGCGCAAGGATGACGATGAAAGACCTGACCAGAACCATGGAGAAGCTGCGCGCTCAGGTGATAGATGACAGGAGGATACAGTTCACCCTCACGAAAAAGCAGCGGGAGATTTACGAGGCCTTTGGCTTGCCGCTACCCGTGTAGGTATAAATCGGGGCGGGGATTCAGGATACAACAACTATTTACAGATGGCGAGTTTCAATTGGCAATCAGTAATAATCCCAACCAGTTGTCTCTCTACGACTTATGATGGGATACTAGTGATCCTTGGTATTATTTTTTACCATTGACGACGCAAGTACTGTATACTATGAAACATTATTCGTTTACGAGGTTCAGGTATAGAGAGGATGAAATGATGAGAGTATTTGGAATATGTTTTGGATTAATACTGTTATTTGCTGGTTGTGCCGAAACGCCACTTTCAATCAAGGGCAGCGATTTTAGTAGGAGTACTGATCCAATTGTCAGACTATCTCCTCCTCCCGGAAGGCGCAGTACTCCGCACGGAGTGTACTGCACGGGGCGTCCATTCCGTGAGTTAATGGAGAATCCTGCCGGATGGGATATGACTAGAACTTGCATTGATTATCTTGAGTACCCATGCTGGATACTGCATCAAAGGTTCACAGACCAGGAACTTGCATCATATTTCAGTCAGATCAACAGCTGGGGGCAGTTTGAGTTATGCCTGGGAGTTATTGCGGTGAAGAACCTTTCCGGCTGTCATACCGGTGAAGAATGCTTTGTTATCGAGTCAGCAAGATGGGATCGTTTTGAGTCACTTGGAGCTAATATCGGGGAGTTCGTGATAGATGAACCCCTCACTGCTGTACTGTGTGGGGGTCTTGGTGACAGAAACTATGCTGTAATTGAGACGGCCGATTGGATCGAACTAGTACGGGCACGCTATGGTACATCGGTATCGATCTCTCTAGCTGAATCATATCCATACTGGAATACGGAAGATGATCTTGAAGCATTCATCACAGATCTTCAACAGGAGTGCACAGAACGTGGCTTTGCTGGGATAGACTCATTTTCTTTGGACTTCAACTGGGGATATTACGGCTCAGCTGAATACTGGATAGGAGCTGTGGAGCTTCAGCAGTTCTGTAACGATATATCTCTGCCATTTTGTATGATCTACTGGCCTTCCAGACACCAGGAGGAGGGAGATCCTGATTTTGGTTTCTATGCGGATATCCTCTATTCAGGATCTGTGTACGAGAGCTATGGCGGCTCCCCTGACATCTTCGCGATCCAGTCCTGGGATTACCTTCCGCGGGATATTGTACCTGAGGAAACCTCCTACAGTTTCACTTTCGCCTTCTTGGAGTTCTGCAGTCGCTACCTTTAGAGTCCCGTCTCGGGGAGGGACGGGTGAAACCTGATCGTGCACAGTTTTCGGAGTAAAGTTATCCGTTGCAACAAACGATCGTGTATTCCATACCTGGAGAGAGCACCTGTACTTGGGATGGAAATACTGGTTTTGCGCTCCGGTATCAGAAAGTGCCTACTTCACATATAGAATAGCTCAACAGCATGGAACCCAATACGGCAAAGGTGCTAATAGGCGACTATAACCGTCTTTAGCGGAGCTTCTTTCTGGAATAGCTTTCCTATGCAGTGGTTGCCTGCCTCTCCGCTATTGCTTATAAACTTTCGACTACCTGACCTGATCTCTAACGTGCTAAGGAAGCCTGATGGATTATTTCTTGAGGAAAAGCCTGGTCGTTCTACCTGTTTTGCTTCTTTTCTCCATCAGTGTTTCGGCTTTTTCTTCTGGCACTGTACCCGCTATTGAGGATGACGCTTTTTTTTACCTGAAGATGGCCGACAACACAGTTCAGGGGAGAGGTGTTTCCTTTGACGGACTTACCGAAACAAACGGTTTCCATCCTTTATGGATGCTTGCCATTACAGGGATCCGACTGCTTTCGGAGGATCCACTCACATTCCTTCGATTATCTTTTGTTTTATCAGCTGTTCTCATGACTGCGGTTGCATTGCTGTTCCTGCGCAGATCCATAAACTATTCTCTTCCTGTTACCCTTCTCCCTTTGATCCTGCTTCTCAGGTATGTTCGAGATTTCTCGGTGATGTGCATGGAAACTTCGATTCTGCTGCCTGTTTCATTCCTTATCCTGATGGAAGCAGACAGATTCGCAAACGGGAACAACCGGGTTGCAGTCTGGGGAATAGGGATTCTAGTAGCACTGATGATTCCCTCACGCCTTGATTCCGTCCTAATGGCTGTACCCTTGTTTCTCATCCTTATCAGAAGGTGGGGTAGAGATGCAGTTTTGCCGCTTCTGCTGCCAGGGTTCGTATCGGTTTCTGCCATCATCTTTATTAACCTAGCAACTATCGGTACTCCTCTCACAGTATCTGGTATGATGAAGGCTTCAGGTTTTGGATACAATGAACTTTTCTCAGCGCAGCTTTTCAGGTTTTCAGACCCTCTAGGCATTTTTAGTCCCTGGGGTCTCTATCTCCTGTTTCTGGTCCTGGCTGTCCCAGTTCTACTCCTGAAGGAAAAACCAGTTTCCGCAGTTGTTTCCTCCGCCTTTATCCTGATCTTCACTGTTACGCAACTTTTCATGTCGCAGTGGAGATTATGGTATTGGTATGCCTATCCGGCTGTGATTTTCCTTGCATTCGGTTTCCCTGTTCTTCTACAGAGGATTTACTCATCATTGCGAATATCTTCCGCGCTTGAGCGTGCGATGACAGGAGTGTTCATTCCAGCTTTGGCAGTCATGAGTATCTATTGGGGAATCTCTTACGGAACACTGAAAGAGGATGATTTCAGGTACAGGAACATGCAGATCGCGCTTGAACTCAACGGGATGCTACCGGATTCTGCGGTCATAGCGATGGGTGACAGGGCAGGAAGCTTTGCCTATTTCTTTCATGGGCATGTGATTCAGACTGAAGGGCTTGCCGGTGATGTCTCCCTGGTTAACGCCATTAAGGCTGGCGAACTGGGGGATCATCTCGTGTCCATGGGAGCTGACTACCTCCTGAGCTGGACTGGACCCCATGGAGTTATTGACTACTCGTTCTGGGATATCTGGATACCGGATCCTGCTCAAAGTGCTGTGTTCAACAACTTACTGCCAGTGTCCTCGACGGATGAGATTGCCAGATGGGCCGGGGAAAACGAAACCGCTTTCCTGTGGAGACTGAATGCCGGAAATTAGCTGCAGGAAAACGATACTGATTCTTATGCTGGCAGGTTCAATGCTCCTGCTGGTTGAGACACTCAGTTTCGGATTCATGTCAGATGACTTCGTCATGGTTTACAGGATCCGGGAAGATGGTTTTTTTACATCCTGGGGAGGGTCTGCGGGTGAAGGGTTCTTCCGGCCGGTGTCCGTTGCTGTCTTCTGGCTTGACAACGTGTTTTGGGGTTTGAACTCTGTGGGATATCACTTTACAAACCTGCTCTGGCATTTGTTCTCATCCCTGATGGTATTCTTCGTTGCCGATGAGTTGTTTTCAAGCAGGTTGAAGGGTTTTCTTTCGGGAATTCTTTTTCTGCTCCTGGCCTGTCATACAGAGTCGGTAACCTGGGTTGCCGGGAGGACTGATCTAATCGCAGGAGGTCTGGGACTGTTTTCAGTTCTGCTTTTCCTCAGAAGGAGTTCTCTGTCGCTTGTGGCTTTCCTCCTGGCACTGCTTGCCAAGGAAAGCACGATCATCATTCCTGGTGTCTGGATGCTAATGCTGGTTATGAGAAATTATCGGGATCGTTTTCGATGGAGAATTGTCTTCGCAGGATTTGCTCTTTCGGGAGCCTTCCTCGCATTCAGACTTATTTCGGGGAATGTTGCCGCGGACCTTTCCTCTGCTGGTGGAAGTCTTTCAACAGGTTCTATCTTTCAGAACCTGCTTCGCTATGCCTTCAGGGTCTTTATTCCCCCTCTTCCAGATGTTTTCAGATCTTCTGTTGAAAGCCATCCTCACATTATTGCCATGGCGTTCATTTCGTTCATCTCGGTGCTTATCTACCTGTACCTGAAACGGAATGGTCCCGGGAGAGTGATGTTGTTCTCAGGCTGCTTCATGATTTCCCTTCTGCCGGTATTGTTCATGGCGGTATCTATCATGGATACCCGTTCTGAGAGATTCCTTTACTTCCCCAGCGCATTTGCAGTGCTCGGTCTTGTTGAATGGTCGTTCTCGGTTCTGCATCGAAGGCAGGCAAGTGTTTTACTCCTGGTTTTCGTTCTGCTTCAGGGAGGGTTTTTCTACCTTTCCAACAGGAACTGGAAAAGGGCTGGGGAGATATGCAGGGAAGTTATCTCTGGTGAAACTGAAGATGTACCGGAGTATTATAATGGAGCATATGTATTTCTGAATGGCTATGAAGAAGCGATGCTTCTAAGGGGTAGATGAAACAGCGAACCGTTGCATACACTTGTCTAGTTGGTCAATACTGGTTCTAATCTCTAAAGGGAGAATAGCCAGCACAACATGGGTTTTCAAGAAGGTCCTTCTAGAGAGCGCTATGGCATGAGTAACTAAGAAATCCTTTGTTGGCCTATATTCCCAATCCAGGTCAGAAAAGGGTTTCAACAGTTTTTCAAAAGGGGTACCAGCAAATATTACTGGATAAGTAGCGTAACGCGCTGTATATAGCCTGTTGTATCAATGATATTGTAGATACCTGCGGGCAATCTCTCTCCCGAGAATGCCGTTCCATTCCAGACTCCGACCCCATCTGAAACAGAAATCTCAGAAACCTCTCTGCCAGAGACGTCGAACACACGAAGAGCATCTGATCCGGAGCTCGTGTACACAGTGACAGAACCCGTTACCGGATTGCACGAAAAACTGAGTCCTTGTCCGGGAACAACAGCAGCCTCTTGCTGCTCAGTTCCGACATAGTTGTAGTTGAACCAGCCGAAGGTGGGGTAAGCACCCAGTTCGGGCTCGGTTTCACCCTGACTGTATATCAAGTTCCCATCCGTAATAGCGTAACACAAACACTGAACGACCCTCGACTACAAGTCGAGGGGTTCATGAACCGTCGATTTGAAATCGACTATCATCCTGTACGGGCTCACCTTCCTGTTCATCTATGTAAGCCTTTATCAGTTCGTCGGTGATGTTGCC
>Ga0209203_1002183_pt1 | contig 13336 bp, 14 predicted proteins | sample AD_UKC109_MetaG_FD_184423 | JGI IMG/M metagenome (GOLD analysis project Ga0209203, IMG submission 184423) | Active sludge microbial communities of municipal wastewater-treating anaerobic digesters from Hong Kong - AD_UKC109_MetaG (SPAdes)... | ecosystem: Engineered > Bioreactor > Anaerobic >...
ATGATTCAAGAAAAGAGAGCCTTTCCGCGGGGACATCCTTTATAATGGACAACCAGGCATGCGAAGCCTGCTCACAGGTTATGGTTTTTCCGCACAAACGGCTTAACTCCGAACAAAAACCGCTGGCATCAATTCGTCCGTCTTCCAGTTCCAGAAAAAACCCCTTTTGTTTGTAACAATCAAGGTATGAAGATGCGTCTTGCAGTCCCAGATTTTCAAAAGCGTTTACAGAACGGTCCCGGTCAATATTGATGATAACTCCGCCCAGATCAAAAAGTACTGTTTTAATCATAATCTAACACTGTTTTTAGCCACCCCGTAAATCCATCAGGATAGCGGGGGTCATAAGGCCTACCGTCATCATAAATCATATTGGCCCCTACACAGAAAATGGGCAGGTGTTGCCCCATTTCACTGCCCCTCACTTCCATCCGCACCAGGCCTCCATCCCCGTAACGTACGTTTTCAAGTATAGTAACCCTCACATTTGCAATTTGTTCCAGCAATGGCCTTGCCGGGCCGGTAAAGATATTATAGGGACATATTTCATCTTTTATTCCGTGAATGACCCAGACGTGTATTCCTTTTTGTTCATACATCTTCATCTCTTCCAAAGAAGGGTTGTCAGCTGGAGCAACCAGGAATGCGCCCCGGATCAGGTCGGGGTAAGCAGCCATAAAACGCCATGTCATATAACCGCCTGCCGATGTTCCGCCAACAATTACACGGTCCGGATCTATCTTGTGTTGTTTTGTTACGTCCCTGATCAAAGATTCAAGGGTCGTAATATATATAGAGGTTTCCGTTTTTTCATCTTTTGTCATCCATGTACCTTTGGGCAACTGCTGACCACCGGTAGTGGTGTCAAAATATTCGTTTGCTTTGGGGAACAATATATAAGCACCTCCCAGCTTTTCCTGGTACTCCCTGCCCGCATATACTACAAAATCCGTATAAGCGGCACACATTACCCCTTCCAGGCCGTTGGCAGCTCCGTGAAAGACGACAATCAGGGGATAGTCTTTTTCCGGATCGGCTCCGTGGGCTACCGGATCATAAAGGTAATACTGCATATCTCCTACCTGCGGATCAATTCCAGGAAAAGTATAATGATCCAGCAAACGGATCAATTCCATATTATCGCCCTTATGTGTGGGCCCTTTCCCAATAAAATCATTCCCGGGAGGGAAACGTTTTTCTTCTACATAGCGGACTGCTGATTCCCTGTTCCAGGTAATAACTGCCGTTTTGTACCTGAAATTTGCATTTAAGGAGGGTATGAAAGTACTATAAGGTGTGCATTCTGCCACCCCGGCAGCTATTTGTTCCAGGAGAACTGCCATATGATCCAGGTATTCTTTTCCCAATTTGTTCAAAGATCCTTTTTGCCAGGAATGACCTCCCCACAAAGTCAACTCTTCTTCTGATATATTGTTTCCGGGATCACCGATATATTCCATAAAAGAGCGAAAATTCAAACTAAACCTGTCAAAACTCTCGTAATCAAAAAGCCACAGGCCGCCTCCCGATCCCAAAGCATCTCCAGTAAACACAATGTTTTCATTTTTCAGGAAGAACAGGGTGGATCCCTTTGTGTGACCCGGCAATAAAAAAGTTTCTACCATTTTTTGCTCTCCCAGATCCAAAGAGGCACCCGGATCAAAATAGACTGTCCTATCCTGAGGAAAGAGATCACTGTCAGGGGAAAAATCTGCCCGTGGAACCCAAAATTCAGCGTGAGGATCATCTGCAAAAGCAGGCAGCATACCCAAATGGTCACCGTGATTATGGGTTACCGTTATGATCAGCTTCCTGTTTCCGATCTTATCATAAATTATTTCCCGGAGCCATTTATCAGGATTGTCATACCATTCAATTTTGTTTGACAGATCTATGAGCAAGGCTTTTGTTGTTCCTGTAATTAAATACAGATCGGAACAATTGTTCATTCCGGTCGTTTCTCCGTTTTCTCCCAAATGAACTCCGGGAGGATTCATACGGTTGGCATCCTGAATATTATACACACCATCAGTAATTCGGGTGACAGTATAAGGACCCGACTCCTGTTGTCCGGCCTCCTGCCCAAAAGCATTGTTCCATGTAACATTGCCAAAAAAAACGAAAAGCAATAAAAAAAACCTGGCCATATAATTATTGAGTTTAATTCTGAGTCAGCAAAAATAACTTTTTACCTGCATAAATGGCAATATTCAGAATAAAAACAAGTTCTCTTTTATGTTATATTTGAACATCTTTAAAAAAATGTTATGAAAAATATTCTCATTTTTATTACATTATGTACGATCACCGGATGCAAAATCAACCGTGGCTTTGAAATTTGCTGGGATAAGGGAAGCTGGGTGGACCTGACCTGGGATTTTGAAGAAAGCACTACATACTGGCCTACCAACATCACTTTCAGTCACGACACCGTATCATACGGGATCAACGATAAAGGGTATTTTTATTCTTCTTTTTTCTTTGCAGCGGAAGAGCACGGAGGTACACATTTTGACGCACCCTTGCATTTTGCCGAAAACGGCAGGTCTGTTGAACAGATATTTCCTGAAGAATTTACCGGCGAAGGAGTCTGTGTGGATGTATCCCAAAAAGCACTCAATGACCGGGATTACCTTGCTTCTGTTATGGATTTCAAAGAATGGGAAGAACAATACGGCAGGATTCCGGACAGGGCCATTGTTTTACTAAGAACCGGGTTTGGAAAATTCTGGGGAGATCCTCTTAAATATACAGGAACCCTGAAACAGGGTCTCCGGGGAGTAGCCGAACTTCATTTCCCGGGATTGGATCCGGAAGCTGCAGAATGGCTTGTTAAAGAGAGAAACATCAAAGCGTTCGGTCTTGATACGCCGAGTATTGACAGGGGACAGTCAACCGAGTTCATGACACACCGCATCCTCTTCAGTCACGATGTCACGGCTTATGAAAACATTGCTCACATAGAACTTGTTCCCCCGCGTAATTTTTACGTAGTGGCAGCGCCAATGAAGATCAAAGGCGGCAGCGGCGCGCCGTTGCGGCTGCTGGTCTGGATCCCGGAAAAGTAGTTGGTTTTGTTTAAAGCATGTCCAGGATCCGGGGATCATTGGGCCTGACCTTGGAAGGCCAGTAACCAATAAGCCGGCCTTGCTCATCCACCAGATATTTAGTGAAATTCCAGCCGGGTGCTTTTTTGTTCCAACCGTTTTCAGCGGGATCGGACAACCAACGAAAGACATGATTCTGTTCCTTCCCTTTGACCGATGATTTTTCCATCATTTGAAAAGTTACCCCGTAATTGATTTCGCAAAATTCCAGGATTTCTTCATTGGATCCCGGATCCTGGTTCATAAAATCATTGGAAGGGAATCCCAGGATCACCAGTCCGGGCGCATAGGCCTGGTTAAGCGCTTCGAGTTCCGCAAACTGCGGGGTAAAACCGCATTTGGAGGCCGTATTGACCAGGAGTACCTTTTTTCCCCTGAGCTGTTCGAAGGAGAACTCTTCTCCTGTGATGGTTTTGAACGACAATTCATAAAAGTCCTTAGGCGGATCTACGACTTTCCGGTCATTCTGCTTGTTGCTGCCGGTAAATAAAGATATTAGTAAAGCACTCACAATAACAATAGATTTCATTATTTATTTTTTAAAGATTCGCATAACAAAGAGGCCACACAGGCAGACAATTGTTTCTGCCATACCGTCGCACTGGAATAACAGACGATGGGCAAGACCCATTCCAGCAATGCCAGTGTGTAAGGAACAAACGTTTTTCCCTCCCGGGCAGCTTCAGCGGCATATTCTCTCATTTTTAAAGCAAGGGATGTATTGCGATGCATGATTCCGGGTAATTTCCCGGTCCATTTCCCTGCGGGCTTTACGGACAGAGAAGAGGTGTCCTTGTAGAATCCTGTAAGAAAATCCAGAACATCTAAAAAATCCCGTTCGGTTTCCATGGGATACGATTCTATCATAAAAATAGCTTCCATCCGTGCAAAATCCGATACCACTGAACGGGGTCTGGTTTCGGAAAAGTCAATCAGGTAGACATTCATCTCATGATCCAGCAGAATGTTCTGCATATTCAGATCGCCATGGCATACGCACGTATAGTAATCAAGGCTCTCCTGCCGTCTTTCGGGATACGCTTCTTTAAGAAACATGTAAGGATTCAAAAAGTCTTCAGGGCGCCCGTCAATCCGAAAAGAGGCAGTCCGGGAATCTATGCCGAGAACAGACTCGGCTTTTTCAAAAATATCCGGAAAAAAAGTCTTTGTGGGATCATGGTCTTCGTAAGGATATATCTTTTCCCTGACAGGTTGGCCGTACCAGGGTTTCAATATCTTCAGAAATATTTTGTCAAACAGGGGCTTCAATAATGCAACATCCACATTATTAAAGTACCACGTCAGCCATTTTAATTCGGTGTCTTCTCCCCCTATTCCCACAAAATTATAGCGTAAAGCGCCCATCTGGCAATGAAAAGCCGTACCCAGCACCATGGCACTGTTGTTAAAAATATATGGCATGGCATATTTCCGGCATCGTTCTGCTTCCCTTGATATGAGTGGTCTTGACCCGATCTTCAACACAGTAGGCCTTAAAACCCTTCCCCTGTCATCGAATGATTTCACATAAAAGGTACTGGCCGAATACCCCCCATGGAGTCTTTTAATCTCCACTTTTTCAGAATCCCTGTACAAGGACCTGGTAAGGCAAGAATAGTATGCTTCCTGAAGTTTCTCCCCCGTAAATGTGACCTTGGGGAAATACCCGGCTGCCTCTGCTATTCCTTTTGAATAAAACAACCAGCATTCCGGATTTCCGATCATCGCCTCAACATCGGCAGGCATCACTCCTTCCACGTTATCCCATGTGAGTAACGAACGGCAATACTGTTCAAAATTTTCACCCGGTTGCATTCCCGTCACACGCTGCAACAGAAATGTACCTCCTTCCCAGTGCCGGCTTTCCCGGCTAAAGTATACAGACACAGCCGGCCTTTCAGGATCCCGTGCAATACAAACGGCAGCACACAGAAAATAATCACCTTTGCAGGATAACCGGGAGGTCTTCTGGAATATATCCGCTACCCTGATCTTCATGCCCTCGTCAACGGATACTTTGACCATGGGAGATTCCCTGACCGACAGTGCACGGTCAACAAATACGGTAGCCTGTGAGGTGTCACCTGATATCCGAAAATCGGGGGCATAATCCCGGTCGTCGGGAACAAGTCCTGTACAATTGTAAAGGGTAAAAAACAAGCCTTCCCTGGCATCATTTCTTAATAAAGTTTCTCCAAACGCACCGTATCCCGTGGCAATAGCAAGAGACCCGCAGTCCGTTAAAACCGGGGTTTCCCATTGTTGCAGACCGGTATCGGGCGTGCTTTTCAAGAGTTCCGTTTTCCAAGGGAGCTTTTCTTCATAAATATTGACAATCGAGGAATGAGTCAATTCTTGTTCTTCCAGGAAAGCAAGGGCTTCATTAAGTGTTCCAAACAGATTGAACACCTTGTCCAGCCCGGCTGTCTGGAATACCAGCAGCAAATCTTCCGAAAATCCGGAAATCGCCAGCTTTCCTCCACGCAATCCCAATTCTCTTGATGTCCGCAACAAAACACGTATGCCGCTGCTGGACAGGTAAGAACATTCAGAAAAATCGATCACCAGGGAATGCTGACCGGTTGCTATGTCCCGTACCGCCTGATCAAATGTGGCACTTTGAACCGTATCCAGCCTTCCCCGGGGTCGGACGCACGGAATTGTAGCCTGTTGATCTGTTGCAATTTCAAACATACTGCAAGTTACGTAAAAAATCTATTTATATTTGAAGATCGTATATTACAATTACTTATGAAGCATAAAGACGGTTTCTTGCTTGCGGTGATGATGCTCGCTTTTTTACAACTGAATGCGCAATACGTCAGTGATTCCCGTTCGGGATTAAAACACAGCGAAAAAACTTTCGGTAATAAAATGATCCGCGGTACCGGCTATGCCCTGGGATACAACGCAGTAATCATGACCGCCCTGATCTTATCCCCCGAATACATCAGCCAGTGGAACAGAAAAGAAGTGTTTACAGCAACTGCTATGAGGGAACAATATGTAAAAACTTTTACAACCGCTCCTGTAAAGGACAATGATCTGGCAGTCATTAATTACATTGGTCATCCCTACCAGGGAAGCTTCTACTTCAATGCCACCCGGTCACAAGGAGCAAGGTTCTGGCAGGCTTCTCTTTCCACCATCCTACAATCCGTGCTTTGGGAGTATGTATGGGAAGGCGGACTGGAACAACCAAGTATCCAGGATCTGGTTATCACTCCATTAGGAGGAATCCTTCTGGGAGAATTGAGTCACCGCGCAACGCTGGCAATGAGAAAAAACGGCTTTCAATGGTACGAGATCATCGCAACCTGCATAATCAACCCGGCTTTTGCGATCAACAACGGCTTTAAACATCCAGCCTTCTGCGGTAATTAAATGCCAGGGCTATGATAAAACAAACCAGCCCAAAGAGAATCATCATTCCGCTTTCAGGCAAGATGGCTTTTACGCCTGCATCAAGCATAAATATTTCCAGGAACCCGGAAAGTCCCCAGTGCATGGGAGAAAACATCCCGATCGTACGCAATGTGTCGGACATAATAAAAGTAGGAATCCAAACACCTCCTATGGCAGCCATTATGACAATGGATATTGCCCCGAATACAGCCGATTGATGGGACGTGTCGGCAATATTTCCTATAGCTATCCCATACCCTATTGCAGCCAATGCAGCAGAGAGTCCCAATAAGATCAGTGCCAGCGGGGAACTCCCCAAATTGAGTGATTCGGTACCAAATAGGGGCAATACATAAACACCGATAAGCAACATCAGTCCAAACTGAATCAGGGAAACCAAAGTGAAAACGATCGCTTTACTGAGCAAATATTCAGTATAGGAACAAGGCATTGTCAACAACCGGGAAAAACTGCCATCCTGCCTTTCACGGATAATACTTCCGGAAAGGGATATGACAATGAAAAAGATGGCAAAAAGAGACCATGCAGGCACATTATGCTGCACCGGATTGGGAACCATATCTTTCCCTTCCAGCTGGGCATCCCGGATATCAATAGACACCTGCTGGCCGGCAAAACCAACGGTGGAAATGGGAAGGGGACTGATCTCATTGACCTGTCTGGTAATCTCCTTTAAAATGTATTCGAATTCAATTTTCTGTGTTTTCTCTTTTAACGTGCTTATAATAGTCGTATAAAAAGATGCTTTGGTGGTGGGATCCACATATATGACAAAGCCAACACTGTCCATGGCCGGCAGTTCCACAGCCCCGCTAAATGTGGCCAGAACGTGACGGGCAACGTTTTTTTGAATATTTTCCGTTGTGTTTTCAGGGATCAGGATACCCAGGGTGTACTTACTGGAGGCGATTTCCCTTTCAAGTTCCTGCAGGGTGGGAACTTTTCCGTCAATTTGCCTGTCAATCTTAAAAACCCCGGACAATTCAAGTTCTTTGTCTATGGCTTTGCCGAGTTCACCTTTGTCTTTGTTGATCAAAATCAGGGGAACTGAGGCGTCGGTTATTGCCCTGAACGTACTTTCCTGGAGCAATGTCATCAGAATCACCAATAATACCGGCATCAGGAACATCAGCAGCAACCCGGCCACATCCCTTTTCAATAATAGGTAATCTTTATATAGCAGGTACCTGAATTTTTTCATTGATTGTCCCTCATTCTTTTTCCGGTAAGCAACAAGTACATGGACTCCATGCTGTCACAGGATTTGTAAATATCCCTGAGGTCTGAAGGATGTCCCTGGCATATAATTGATCCATTATCCATAAACGCCACCTCTGTACATATCTGTTCCGCCTCTTCCAGATAGTGAGAAATGAAAAGAACTGTGGTCCCGGAACGGTTTATCTCCTTCAATTTTTCCAGTATCAGCCTTCTTGACTGGGCATCTACCCCTACGGTAGGTTCATCCAGAATCAGTATTTTGGGAGCATGAAGCAAACCGGCAATCAAATTAACACGGCGTTTCATTCCGCCGGAGAAGCGGTTGATATACGAATTACGGCTTGCAGACAGATCAAAAACGCCTAAAAGTTCGTCAATCCTTTTTTCCAACAACTCTTTTCTTATCCCGTACAATCCTCCCAGAATTTTCAGATTTTCATACGCAGTCATGGTAGGAAACAGTGCAATATCCTGGGGAACAAGCCCGAACAGGGGTTTTACGGGTTTCATCCCGTTCGCAAGAGAATGTCCGTCCACTATCACCTCACCGCTATCGTATTTGCGAAGACCGCAAATAATGTTGATTGCAGTGGTTTTTCCCGCCCCGTTTGGAGCCAGAAGCCCAAAGAGCGAACCATAAGGGATCTTGAGCGACAACCCGTTGAGTGTGGGGTAATCTTTGCCTTTATAGGTTTTGTTCAGATTCCTTGTTTCTATGGCGTATGTATCATCCACGCTTTATTGAATTTTCCAGTTTCCTGAAGACCTCTGTTTCCCGTGCAGAAATAACATCCAGCTTATCGGCAATATCATTGTAAGAAAGTATGATGCCTTCACGTTTTTTGAAAAACCTTGCTGCATGATAGGAAAAATCCCTCCATAAATCCCCGACCTCAGTCAAATCCATGGACAATTGATTCCACTCGGGTTTGTTTAAAAACTCCGATGCTTCCTGTAAAAAAGCAGCATACATAAACCGGAATCCCGCCCCGCCGGTCCCGATCTCTTCCAGCATCCTGATAACCTGGGCCAGATTCATTGCAGCTCCGTGCTTCCCGTAGAGTTTCTCCCATTTTCGCATTCTTTTAGCCAGGTAAGCAATTCCTTTTGCCCCAAACATAGGGAACGGAATTCCTAACATGCCGGAACATGTCTTGAGCGTTGCCTTATAGAGCATATCGGCAGTCAACGGCTTGTAATGTTCCGTACTTTTTATGTAATACATCCTGCCTTCCGGAGGACTTGTTCCCCGGGCAAAACGGACTTTCTTCAAATTTTCGGCGGAAAGACGGTTTTTATTCATCCCTATGGGATCCGAAATAATGTATTCGTCGCCTTCTTTACCAATAACACAAAGGTTGTGTGCGTTAAAATGCATCCGGTATTCCTTCGGAAAATACGACAAATGGTATACCCCTACCCTTAAGCCTACAGGTATCCCCTGTGCAAGTACTTCATCAAGTTTGGACATGGCTTTGTCCGGATCTTTGAATTTGTGCCACTGCACTTCAATCCCCAAAGCACGCGTTACCCTTGTAAAAATACTACCCGGGAAGTATCTGAAAGAAGTCAGGGCCATCCCGTGCAATTTGTAGAAAGGCATGTGGGAGAAAAAAATACCGGACCCAAGGCCCAGGATCATGGGTTCACTTAGTTTAATCCCGTAAAAATTCAGTAAATTTCTCACAACACCGTTTTCGCAATGGGCGGCGTGCCTGTGTTCAAATTTGATTTCCATATTTAATCGATAGAGGTAAGTTCTTCAACACTTATGTTCATGGCATCTGCAATACTTGAAAGCTCATCGGCCTTAATGGAAGCAAAGTGTTTGGGTTTACAGAGTTTATTAATTTTTCGTTTAGACATACCCGTATAATCTGCCAGGATCCGTGGAGTCATCAGTAAGCGGATCATATGATACATTATGGGACTGTATTTGCCGGCAATGACTTCTTTACGAATTTCCCGGGCTTCTTCGCGTTTATTACTCCATGAAAATTTAATGGCTTCATTTTTTGGCGCCCATCCGGCACTGGGAATTTCCCGGTACTTTCCGTCGTCATCCAGCGCATACGTTCGGTCTCTCAATAATACATCTCCGTCCGGCTGCAGAAATTCGTCGTCCTGCGGTACGTCTTTGACTTTCATGTTTCAAATATTTAGATGCAAATATACTATTTTTCAATATTAACATCACTGAAAACATAAGTGGTGATGTATCCTGATTTTTCTTGTACCAGTACTTCTTTTAACGCATATGTTGATTTATCAAAACATAGATCTATTTTGACGAATGAAGATTCTGATTCCTTTTTTGCGTTTCTGATCGTTACACAATGACCTTTTTCATCTAACATGTAGGTCTGTTCGTAATTAGTTCCCAATTCCTTTAAAAAGCCTTTCATACAGATGTTCATTATCTGTGCCATTTCCGCCATCGCGTTTTTCTGGCCTTTAAAGGCATAGACTGTCGTTTTTTCATCTGTAATAATCTCGACTTCCTTTTCCCGGACGACAATACTCATGACACGGGGTGTTTTGTAATCAAACCGGATTGCTTGGTTTTTCTCATACCTGAAAGTGCCCGTAGATACAATTCTTACATCAAGCGAGACAACTTCTTTTGTCTGAGTGAAAGATCCCGATAAGGTTTCTATTTGGGAAGAAATTTTTGCCAGCTGGCTGTAAAAATCTTTGTCCTGCGCCAATACCCTGGACATGGGCAATAACAACACCATTACCGGCAATAAAAAAAGATATTTTCTCATTTCAAATCGCTGTTAATACGGCTTGCAATTTAAGAACGGTTAACGATCCGTGCTTCATTTCCGCTTTTATTTTTTTTCTGTCGTTTATATTTTCCAATAATATCCTAATGAAAATTTTTCCGGATTTGCAGGATTTGCCATCCCGGTAAATTTACAGAAATCTATTTTATGATAATTTAATTCCACTTCTAAAAAAAGTTCAACACATTTTCTCACCAGGTACAACGAACAAACGCCGGGCAAGACCGGTTTCCCCGGAAAATGCCCTGCAAAAACCCGGTTGGTGCCATTTATGCTCGCAATGGCAGCAAGTGTGTTTTCACATTCTTTATGTATTGATTCAATATAGAAGAGATCCTTCAACATTATCCGGTTGTTTAATCAATATGCTCAATTGTAACCTGGGATGGTCAATATGTATGCTTTTAGGAAATCCCGACTCGTAGTCTTTTGCGGTGATCACAGTTTTTAACGGTCCGTGACCGGTTTCCAACATCCGGATATTACCGTTTTCATTAATTTCAAAATTTGTTTTTTTGAGTACCTGCGGGGAAAACAAAATTGAAAAATCATTCCACAAAAGATCCAAAGCCATCTTACGGTCCAGAAAATCTACCACATAATGTATCCGGTATCTTCCCGGTATTCCTTCCAGATCAAAAAGAGACATCCCAATATGAGATGTTAGAACAAAACGTTGATAATCAACACTGTCTTTATTAACCAGCAACCAGCCTTCCACATCATTATTCCCGTAGCTAAGCTGAAAGTCATACATTTTCACACCTTCGGATGTGTCCAGTAACGGGCTTACATGTTCCGGAGGAATTTTTCCTGTAGTACCGCAGGCTGCGAATAACAGGACCAAGACCGCCAATGCAAATGTTCTCATCCTGCTGATTCCTTAATGGTGATTACCTTCACTTCTCCTTCCGCTATCAACTGACTGTTACAATAAGTTTTAACCCTTATAACAGAAAATCCGGTGAATTTATGGATCTCTTTGATACCTGTTATTATTTTGTCACCCGCATGAACCGGGGTATAAAAATGATATTCGTTCACAGAACCCACAAATCCGGGAACAACATTCCCGCCCTGTCCCAGGGTGTCAACTCCAGCCGCCAGAGCCACTGACTGGGCTGCATGTTCAATAATACCTTCTTCCAGAAAAACACCTTGTGGGCAAAATAACGAATTCCGGACAGGAGTATAACCCGAATAAGAGGCTTCTCCATCCCTGCCGTAATAAGAATCTATGAGGAAAACGGGCGGACGGTGAGGAATATATTTATACAAAGATGTTCCGGATATTAAAACGTTCTCAGGTATTTTCACAGAGCACGAAGATAGGAATTATTCTTGTTACAAAAATTGCTACCATAACCTTCCGGCTTTCACTTCTGACTATGAGAATGTTATAAAATTATTATTCCCTACACGGGTCTTTCATTAAAAAATTTCTCTGTGAAATCATTGTTTTTTTGAGTGATTTTACGTTATATTTACAACATGCTTATATCTAAAAGTTCAGAATTAAAAGTGAATCCGATCATTACAATTACAGAGGCGAAAATCTAAACTATATATATACACACTAAAGATTTATTAACCTACCTAATTGATTTTGGATGAAACCAATTACCGAACTAGTTAAGGACCTTGCCGATCGGCACGGCAGAGAGCGACGTAGTCTATTGCCGATCCTCCAGGGAGTAGTTGAACAGGAAAAATACCTATCTGAATTTTCCATGCTGACCATTGCACGTGAACTGAATATTCCGGTAACGGAAGTTTACGGAACGGCTACTTTTTATTCTTTCCTGGAATGCAAAAAAATGGGCAAATACATTATTCGTATTTGCAAAACAATCACATGTTCCATGAAAGGACAGAAACAAATTCTTCTTGCCATAGAGGATATGTTGAAGATCAAGGTCGGAGAAACCACCCAGGACGGAAAGTTCACCCTCCTGGAAACCAACTGCCTGGGATTTTGTCACAAAGCCCCTGCCATGCTGATCAACAACGAAGTGTACACAGAACTTACCCCGGAAAAGATCCGGGAAATTTTAACCAGTTACCTGAATGATAAAATCATAGGAGGTGAACATGTCAACTAGTCACATTCTAAAAAGAGCCGATTTCATTTTCAAGAACGAAAATGACTGGGAAGAAGTGCTTACCAAAAGCCTGGCGCGTACCCCTAACGAACTGATCAACGAATTGATAAGTTCTGAATTAAAAGGAAGAGGGGGAGCCGGCTTCCCCACAGGATTAAAATGGAAACTTACCTCTGAATTAAAATCAGATGAGAAGTATGTCATCTGCAACGCCGATGAAGGAGAACCCGGAACATTTAAAGACCGGGAGATCCTCTCCAGGGTTCCTTTTAAGGTATTAACGGCAATTGCAATCTGTGGTCACGTAATAGGAGCAAAAAAAGGCTATATATACCTCCGTGGAGAATATTTTTTCCTGCAACAGGAATTGAAAAAAGCGATCAGTGAATTCGAATTTTTCTGTAAGGAAATCAAATATGATTTCAAGATCAGCATATTTATGGGAAGCGGTGCTTATATATGCGGCGAGGAAACAGCCCTGTTTGAATCCATGGAAGGAAAACGGGGAGAGCCACGCAACAAGCCACCCTATCCCACAGCTTACGGATACATGGGAAAACCAACCGTTATAAACAACGTTGAAACGCTGTCCCATACCTACACAATATTCAATTACGGATCCAAACGCTTTTACGACCTGGGTGTTCAGTTCTCCCGCGGAACAAAACTTTTCTCTGTTTCGGGTGACACA
>Ga0209203_1002194_pt1 | contig 13270 bp, 10 predicted proteins | sample AD_UKC109_MetaG_FD_184423 | JGI IMG/M metagenome (GOLD analysis project Ga0209203, IMG submission 184423) | Active sludge microbial communities of municipal wastewater-treating anaerobic digesters from Hong Kong - AD_UKC109_MetaG (SPAdes)... | ecosystem: Engineered > Bioreactor > Anaerobic >...
ATTGCTATCCCGGAAAGCCTCGATTACACGCAGACGTTTCAGTGCCTCACTTTTCCGTTGCTGCGAAGTTTCGCTGGCAGCTTTATGACGCAGGTCGTAGGATAATTGAGCCAAATCAAGACGCTCAAGCATCGTTTTCACGGCCTCTGCGCCCATCTTGGCAATAAACTTATTGGGATCAGAGTCATCCAGCAGATGATTATCTTTGGGCAGACTCTCCAATACTTCGAAATATTCTTCCTCACTCAGCAAATCCAGTTCGCCCACTCCATTAGCCGTAGCCACACCCGGGTTAATCACCACGTAACGTTCGTAATAAACAATGGATTCCAGCTTCTTGGATGAAAGTCCGAGGAGGTAACCGATTTTATTCGGCAACGATTTGAAAAACCAGATATGCACTACCGGAACGACCAGTTTGATGTGTCCCATGCGCTCACGACGCACTTTCTTTTCCGTCACTTCTACCCCACACCGGTCACAAACGATTCCTTTGTAACGAATCCGCTTGTATTTCCCGCAATAGCATTCGTAGTCTTTGACCGGACCAAAGATCCGCTCACAAAAGAGACCATCGCGTTCCGGCTTGTAGGAACGGTAGTTGATGGTTTCCGGCTTCAGTACTTCCCCATAGGAGCGCTCCAGGATATCATCCGGAGAGCACAAGCTGATGGTGATTGAACTGAATCCTTTTGGTTGTTTACTGATTTTTTTCTTAAAAGGCATAGGTCAAATGCTTTGCTATTTAGAGAATGATAGTGCTCAATCAAATTTTACATCAAGGGCCAAACCACGCAATTCATGAATCAAAACATTGAATGATTCGGGAATGTTCGGTTCAGGGAGGTTATCTCCTTTCACAATCGCTTCGTAAGCCTTGGCGCGACCGACAATGTCATCAGACTTGATGGTAAGCAACTCTTGCAGAATGTTGGATGCACCAAAAGCTTCCAGTGCCCATACCTCCATCTCACCAAAACGCTGACCACCAAACTGAGCTTTACCACCCAATGGCTGCTGTGTAATGAGTGAGTATGGACCGATGGAACGGGCGTGCATCTTATCATCAACCATGTGATACAATTTCAGCATGTAGATAACCCCAACGGTTGCCTGCTGATGGAAACGATCACCGGTCTCACCATCGTAGAGGTACGTCTGACCCAGTGATGGAAGATTTGCCGACTCGATGTAATTCTCAATTTCCTGCAAGCTGGCTCCATCAAAGATAGGCGTGGCGAATTTGGTATTCAGTTTCTCTCCTGCCCATCCAAGAACCGATTCGAAGATCTGTCCCAGGTTCATCCGGCTTGGTACACCCAGCGGATTCAGTACAATATCCACCGGTGTTCCGTCTTCGAGGAATGGCATGTCTTCCATCCGCACGATTCTGGATACAATCCCTTTGTTACCGTGACGTCCGGCTAATTTATCTCCTACTTTCAGCTTACGTTTTTTCGCGACATAAACCTTGGCCAATTTCAATACACCGGCAGGTAATTCATCACCGATGCTGATGTTGTATTTTTCCCGCTTGTAGCGTCCAACCTCTTCGCTGTATTTGATCGAATAGTTGTGCAGCAGGCGAGCAATTTGCTCGTTGGTTTTGGTATCCCCGGTCCAGTTGGTGTATTCGATGACCGCAAAGTCGACCTTATTCAACAACTGCTTGGTGAATTTGGAGCCTTTGGAAATAACTTCCTCCTGGAAGGTATTTTTAATACCCTGAGCCGTTTGTTCACGGACCAATACCAGCAATTTATCAATCAGGATGGTCTTCAACTCGTTCAGCGAAATGGCATGACGATCTTCCAGTTTCGCTAACAAGTCTTTCTCCTGTGCCTTTTGGAATTTATCTTTTTTGGCGCGGGCGAAGAGCTGTTTTCCGATGATAATTCCGTCGGTCGACGGGGGCGCTTTTAATGAAGCATCCTTCACGTCGCCGGCTTTATCTCCAAAGATGGCACGCAACAATTTTTCCTCCGGAGTCGGATCCGATTCACCTTTTGGCGTGATCTTTCCGATGAGTATGTCACCTTCTTCAATCCATGCTCCTACCCGGATGATTCCGTTTTCATCCAAATCTTTGGTCGCATCTTCACTGACATTCGGGATGTCGTTCGTCAATTCCTCTTCTCCCAATTTGGTATCCCGTACATCCAGTTCGAAATGCTCAATGTGGATGGAAGTAAAGATATCTTCACGTACTACCCGCTCGTTGATCACGATGGCGTCCTCAAAGTTGTATCCTTTCCAGGGCATGAATGCCACTTTCAGGTTTTGTCCCAGCGCCAATTCACCGCGGTCGGTGGCATAGCCATCACAGAGGACTGTGCCACGGGTCACCCGGGCACCCTTGCGCACGATTGGCTTCAGGTTGATACAGGTTCCCTGGTTGGTCCGCTGGAACTTGGTCAGACTGTAGGATTTGATGTTATCCTCAAAGGATACCATTTGTTCCTCTTCGGTCCGGTCATAACGGATGACGATTTCGCTGGCATCGACGTATTCGACCACGCCATCTCCCTCGGCATTGATCATCATGCGTGAGTCCATGGCCACTTTACCTTCCAGTCCGGTACCAACTACCGGTGAGCTTGGACGGATCAGAGGCACAGCCTGACGCTGCATGTTTGAACCCATCAACGCACGGTTGGCGTCGTCGTTTTCAAGGAATGGAATCAGAGAAGCCGAAACCCCAACAATCTGGTTGGGAGCGACGTCCATGTATTCGATTTCTTCCGGGCCAAGTACCGGGAATTCGCCGTGTTCTCGACACCGGATACGATCATTGACAAAGGCTCCGGTTTCGTTAATTACCGAGTTAGCCTGAGCTATTTTCTTGAAGTCTTCTCCTTCTGCGGAAAGGTATTCCACATCGTCTCTCAGGATCACCTGTCCTTCTTCCACCCGACGGTAAGGAGTCTCGAGGAAGCCCATCTTATTCACCTTGGCATGGACGCACAGGGTAGAGATCAAACCGATGTTTGGTCCTTCCGGAGTTTCAATGGTACAGAGGCGGCCATAGTGTGAATAGTGTACGTCCCGAACCTCGAAACCTGCTCTTTCACGTGAGAGACCACCTGGCCCCAGGGCAGAGATCCGGCGCTTGTGCGTGATCTCGGATAAGGGGTTGGTCTGATCCAGAAACTGTGAAAGCTGGCTGGTCCCAAAGAAAGAGTTGATGACAGAAGAAAGTGTCCTCGCATTGATCAGGTCGATGGGTGTGAACACCTCATTGTCACGGACGTTCATCCGCTCACGGATCGTCCGCGCCATTCTTGCCAAACCAACACCGAACTGCGCATAGAGCTGTTCACCAACGGTCCGCACCCGGCGATTGCTGAGGTGGTCGATATCGTCCAACTCTGCCTTTTGGTTGATCAGGCTTACCAGATACATCACGATGTGAATGATATCCTCTTTGGTCAGTACTTCTGTCTTTGGATCGATCGCAATTCCAAGTTTGCGATTGATTTTATACCGTCCAACTTCACCAAGGCTATAGCGCTTGTCGGAGAAGAACAGTTTGTCTATGATCCCACGTGCCGTTTCTTCATCCGGGGGGTCAGTACCACGCAATTGGCGGTAAATCGTTTGAACTGCCTCCAGTTCGGATGAGGATGGGTCCTTTTGCAGGGTATTGTATATGATCGAATAATCTTCCTCAATATCCTCCTTCTGCAAGATGACGGTTTCGATACCTGTCTCCAGAATGAGGTTGATGTTTTCTTCGTCAAGAATAACATCCCGCTCCAGGATGATTTCATTCCTTTCGATGGTTACCACTTCACCGGTATCTTCATCAACGAAGTCTTCGGTCCATTTACGTAAAACACGGGCAGCGAGCTTACGGCCAACTGCTTTGGATAGTGTAGCCGGTGTAGCATCAACTTCTTCGGCCAGGTTAAAGATGTTCAGGATATCCTTATCTGAATCGAAGCCGATAGCGCGGAGCAGCGTTGTTACCGGAAACTTTTTCTTACGGTCAATGTATGCATACATCACCGTATTGATATCAGTAGCAAATTCCATCCAGGCACCTTTAAAAGGTATGACTCTGGCGGAATAAATTTTGGTACCGTTCGGGTGGTAACTCTGACTGAAGAATACCCCGGGAGAACGGTGCAATTGGGATACGATTACCCGTTCGGCGCCATTGATAACAAAGGTACCTTTCGGGGTCATGTAGGGAATATTACCCAGAAATACATCCTGTACGATGGTTTCAAAATCAATGTGTTCTTCATCGTTACAGGAAAGACGCAATTTGGCTTTCAGGGGTACTGCATAAGTCAGACCGCGCAATACACACTCTTCGATGGTATAGCGTGGAGGATCGATGAAGTAATCCAGAAATTCCAGCGTAAAGACGTTGCGGGCGTCAGAAATGGGAAAGTTTTCCTGAAAAACACGATAAAGACCTTCATTGATCCGGTTTTCAGGGGTCGTCTCCAGTTGAAAAAATTCCTGGAACGACTGCAATTGAATTTCGAGCAAATCCGGATGGGCCGAGGCCAGTTTGATCTTTCCGAAGTTGACCCGTTCTTTTTTGGTTTGAACCTGGATGCCATTGGCTGCCATAGCTATGATTTTGTCAGATGATATGAGGCGTCCCTCAAAAAGGTATAAACAAAGAGAGGCTTAGTGGAATGTGTTACACAATCCACTAAGCCTTTTCACCATTGAATGGCTATTACTTGCAAAAGCATATAAGCTTGCTGCGTTCAAATAGCTTATTTCAATTCTACTTGAGCGCCAGTAGCTTCCAGTTGAGCTTTAATTTTCTCAGCCTCATCTTTAGCAACACCTTCTTTCAGTACGGAAGGAGCTGCGTCAACCAGGTCTTTAGCTTCTTTCAAGCCTAAGCCCAACAGTTCTTTTACTTCTTTTACAACTTTCAGCTTGTTGGCGCCAGCTGAAGTAAGTTCGATATTGAATTCGGTTTTTTCAGGAGCAGCAGCAGCTTCGCCTGCGCCACCTGCTGCAGGAGCAGCAACGGCAACAGCAGCAGCAGCCGGCTCAATTCCGTAGTCATCCTTAAGGATGCTTTTCAATTCGTTAACCTCTTTAACAGTCAAATTCACCAATTGTTCTGCTAAAGCTTTCAAATCTGCCATGTTGAAATGTGTTTAAATCGATTTAAATAATATAGCGCGATAACTTGGAAGCCGTGATTCGGTTGGCTTAACCTTTTGCCTCGATGGCATCCAGTAAGCCGTAAATGGTGTTTGCACCGGAATTCAAACCGCCCAATACACTCTGGATCGGGGATTCGAGCATAGCGATGATCTCGGCAATAACTTCTTCTTTGGTCTTCAATGCGATCAAAGCCTTGATCTGATCATCTCCGATGTAAACGTCTGAATCAATGTATGCTGCCTTGAGCACCGGTTTATCAAATTCCTTGCGGAATTCTTCAATAACCTGAGCAGGCAATTTCGCATTGTCAGAGAACATCAGGGTGGTGGGGCCATGCAAAATATCAAATAAGGGAGCATAACCTTTTTCACTTCCCAATGATTCAAGTGCTTTCTTTACCAGCGTATTTTTCGCGACGAAGACTTCAATCTCTTTCTGGTAGCACAACCGGCGGAACCGGTTGATTTGTTCTACTGAAAGCGCGGATGAGTCCGTCAGGTAGAAGAAAGTATTTTGTTCAAATTTTTCTTTCAGCCTTGCGATTTCGGCTGTTTTATCTGCTCTCGTCATGGAGTCGAATTTTATAAGCTTGCAAAAAAGGATTTTAGCGGACCGCTTTGGTATCCACTTTAATACCGGGACTCATCGTACTGGCGACGGTAATGGATTTCATATAAATCCCCTTAGCCGTAGCCGGTTTCATTTTCTGTAAGGTATGCAACAGCTCTTCAGCGTTAGCCTGGAGTTGTTCCGGTGAAAAGGACACCCGACCTACGGTACTGTGTACGATGCCGTATTTGTCCGCCCGGAATGATATCTTACCTTGTTTGACGTCCGCAACCGCTCCGGCAAGGTCCATAGTGACCGTTCCGGTTTTTGGGTTTGGCATGAGTCCACGGGGGCCCAGGATCCGGCCAACTTTACCGACCTGTGCCATTACGGTTGGCATGGCGATGATTACATCCACATCCGTCCAGCCATTCTGGATTTTGGTGATGTACTCATCCAGGCCAGCGTAATCTGCTCCTGCTTGCGTGGCTTCATCGACTTTGTCCGGTGTACACAAGACCAAAACGGACTTGGTTTTACCGGTACCATGTGGTAAGGATACTGTTCCACGGATTGCCTGATCAGCTTTCCGGGGATCAATTCCGAGGCGAACATGCACGTCAACGGACGCATTGAATTTGGCCAGGTTTACTTCCTTTACCTTCTGCATTGCCTCTGCCAGTTCGTAAACTTTGGTATTGTCTACTTTGGCATTGGCTTCTTTGCGTTTCTTGCTGATTTTAGCCATGTTCTTCCACGAGTTTATTAAATAATTGAATATTGCTTCTTGTTCTGCTCCCGGCAATGCTTATTGCCAGGGAGGTGTTCCGGTGACATTCAGTCCCATGCTGCGTGCCGTACCCGCTACCATTCGCATGGCTGATTCCAGGGTAAATGCGTTCAGGTCGGGCATTTTGTCTTCGGCAATTGCTTTTACCTGATCCCAGGACACCGATCCGACCTTTTTACGGTTGGATTCCGGAGAACCGGATTTAATTTTTGCTGCTTCCAGCAACTGTACAGCGGCAGGTGGTGTCTTGATGATGAAGTCAAACGACTTGTCTTTGAAGACCGAAATCACCACCGGGAGAATTTTACCTTGTTGTTCCTGCGTACGTGCATTAAAACGCTTGCAGAACTCCATGATGTTCACCCCTTTGGAACCAAGTGCCGGACCAACCGGAGGAGCAGGGTTTGCCTGTCCGCCTTTCACCTGCAACTTGATCAAAGCATCGACTTCTTTTGCCATAATTGAAATTCTTTATAACAGGGTTTATGATTGTTTTTCTATTTGCATGAAGTTCAGCTCCACCTCGGTTCCACGGCCGAAGATTTTCACAATGACCTTCAATTTTTTCTTTTCTTCATTCACTTCTTTGATGTCCCCTACAAACTCATTGAACGGACCATCGATGATCTTGACTGTTTCTCCGACCAGGAAAGGCTCGATGAGGGATTCGCCTTCATCCAGGGATTCGTCCACCTTACCCAACATCCGGTTTGCTTCCGCAGGTTGCATGGGTATAGGTGCATTTTTACCCAGAAAATGAATGACATTGGGCACATTTGCCAGGGACTGTACAATTTCTCCAACCAGCTTTTCGGGATCGGCTTCAACCAGGAGGTACCCGGGCAGGATGTTGCGCTCCATAACCACCTTTTTCCCGTTCCGTATTTTATAAACTTTTTCCGAAGGAACCAGAATCTGAAAAACGATATCCTCCCATCCGGACCGTTTTACTTCCAGTTCCAGACGCTCCTTGATGGCTTTTTCCTTGCCACTTATAACCCGGAGAGAATACCATTTTTTTTCTTGACCCATTACCTTGGATTGTCGTCTGAAGACGTTATTTTAGAAGCTGTAGAAAAATTGAGTTACCTGATTGGATACGGCATCCATGGCGAAAACCAACAGGGCAATGATCGCCGATGCAATCAGTACCACGGTAGCACTGCTCATCAGGTTTGGCCAGGTAGGCCAGGTCACTTTATTGAGAAGCTCGTTATAGCTCTCCTGCAAGTATAATCGAATTTTATCCATGGCTGCTTGCTTTGCACGGGCAGAAGGACTTGAACCCTCAGCCTACGGTTTTGGAGACCGTCGCTCTACCAATTGAGCTATGCCCGTTTTTATAGTGTACAAAAGATTAAGGAAGCAAAACGCCTCACTTAATCTTTCATACGCTATTAATTTTTATTTAACTGCTTAGCGGTGGAACCGCATTGGCAGTGGATTAATCCAAAATTTCAGTCACCTGACCAGCACCAACGGTACGTCCACCTTCACGGATTGCAAAACGCAAACCTTTTTCCATGGCGATGGTGTTGATCAACTTCACTTCAAGGCTCACGTTATCGCCCGGCATAACCATTTCTACACCTGCAGGCAATGTTACGTCACCGGTAACGTCTGTTGTACGGAAGTAAAACTGAGGACGGTAACCATTGAAGAATGGGGTATGACGACCACCTTCTTCTTTGCTTAGTACGTAAACTTCACACTTAAAGTGTTTGTGAGGTGTTACGGATTTAGGCGCGCAGATAACCTGTCCACGACGAATCTGATCTTTATCGATACCACGCAACAAAAGTCCAGCGTTGTCACCAGCTTCACCACGGTCCAGAATCTTGCGGAACATTTCTACCCCGGTTACTGTAGAGGTCAGGTTCTTTTCACCTTCCCGCATCATACCGATGATTTCTACCGGATCTCCGGTTTTGATAACGCCACGCTCAATACGACCGGTAGCAACAGTACCACGACCAGTGATGGAGAATACGTCTTCAATCGGCATCAGGAAAGCCTGATCAACCAAACGTACTGGCTCAGGAATTTCAGAGTCAACTGCATCCATCAATTCTTTGATAGCACTCATCGCTCCTTCATCACCTTCCAAAGCTTTCAAAGCAGAGCCTTTGATGATTTTTGCGTCGTCACCACCAAATTCATAGGTATCCAGCAGTTCACGAACTTCCATTTCAACCAGTTCCAACATTTCTTCGTCGTCTACCAGATCCACTTTGTTCATGAAAACGACAATTTTTGGCACCCCTACCTGACGGGCAAGCAGGATGTGCTCACGGGTTTGTGGCATCGGACCATCTGTTGCAGCAACAACCAGAATAGCACCGTCCATCTGGGCAGCACCCGTAACCATGTTTTTAACATAGTCGGCGTGTCCAGGGCAATCCACGTGTGCATAGTGGCGCTTTGCGGTTTCGTATTCTACGTGTGCCGTATTGATGGTGATACCTCTTTCTTTTTCTTCGGGTGCAGCATCGATTGAATCATAGTCCATCCGTTTTGCCAAACCTGACTGAGACAAAACAAAGGTAATAGCCGAAGTGAGGGTCGTTTTACCGTGGTCAACGTGCCCGATAGTACCTACGTTAATGTGAGGTTTCGTACGTTCAAAGGTTTCCTTTGCCATCGAATTTTGATTTTAATTTCGATAAATAAAAAATCTGTTTATAAAAACTTGAGCCAATGAAGGGAATTGAACCCTTGACCCCTTCCTTACCATGGAAGTGCTCTACCCCTGAGCTACATTGGCCTCAAACTTCATCGGATTCGGACAGGTACCCAAGGGTATGTCCAGGATAACAGCGCTACCAATGCATTGCCCGGTAATTCCATTCTCCATTAGCTTTGTTTCAACTGCCGCGATCATCCTTCCGATGAACGCCAAAATCACCCGGAAGATTCTCAACCAGGTGAAAAAAAAGCGGGCGAAGAGACTCGAAACCCTCGACCCTCAGCTTGGAAGGCTGATGCTCTACCAACTGAGCTACGCCCGCATAATTTTTTGCTCTTCGTCTGCATAGCGAAGTGGTGGGGGTGATAGGATTCGAACCTATTCAGACAGAGTCACCAGATTTACAGTCTGGCCCGGCTCTCCCACTCCGGCGCGCCCCCATGATACATTCACTAAATAAAAGCCGAGCCAGTGGAGGGACTCGAACCCCCGACCAGCTGATTACAAATCAGCTGCTCTACCAGCTGAGCTACACTGGCCTAATTAGCGTGTAACTTTTGCAATTTTTGCCCCTTTTTCAAATTAAAAAGAATCCCCGCTAAGGATTCTAACACTATGAAACCGACTGGCTTTTTAAAAGTGCGGACAAATTTACGAACTATTCTAACAATAAGAAATATTTTTCTCGCTTTTTGCCCACATTTTGACACCCTTTTGGCATCATTCCAGCCTGTTTTCCGGCTTCAACGCTAAAAAGAGGGGCAAAGAAACAAAAAATCCCGGTCTATTACAGGCCGGGATCCAAAACTTATCTCACTTTATGCGATCAATGGGAAGCCCGTATTCGCTCTTTGTAGCGGATGAGCTGTCTGCGCATGGATTCCGTCGCGCCGTCGACAGCAGCTTCAAATGACTTCTGATTGGCTTTACTTACCAATAACTCTCCAGGCACACGCAGGATCAGTTCAGCTATCTTATCCTGGACCTGCCCATTCTGTTCCAGCCTGAGTACCACCCGGCCATCAATGATGCGGTCAAAAAATACTTCCAGCTTGTCCAATTTTGATTGAATAAAATCGGTCAATTTGACGTCGGCATCAAAATGCACGGATTCAATTTGAATCTTCATAACCCTACAATTAATTTAAGTAAGTAAATAAAATAATTCTCGTACCTGCCGTCCAGTAGCTATCCACGACAACGATCGTGCCTGATCATCGACCCGATCGAGAGTCGGGAGGGCTCCGGTCCGGACAACAGCGTTCATGGTTTCGATTTAAAAGATTAACTTTTTGGATGGGCAGCCTCGTAAACTTTTCTCAACTGCTCGATGGAATTGTGCGTATAAACCTGAGTAGCACTTAGATTGGCATGGCCTAATAACTCCTTGATCGCATTAAGCTCTGCGCCTTCGTTAGCCAAATGGGTCGCAAAACTATGCCGCAATACGTGAGGACTCTTCTTCTCCAGAGTACTGACCATAGACAAATATTTATTGACGATGTTATAGATCAATTTTGGATAAATCGGCTTTCCCGATTCGGTAACCCAGCATTGACCATTGTTAGCGATTTCATCCCGCAGTTTTCTGTACCGCAAGATCAATTCCCGGAGGCCGGGGCCGATTGGTATGATTCGTTCTTTTGAGCCTTTACCCATCACTTTGACAGTGAGCTTTTCCAGATCAATGTCCTGGTCCTGCAAAGCCACCAATTCACTTCTCCGCATCCCCGTCGTATAGAACAACTCAATGATCAAACGGTCACGAACACCTGCAAAATCTTCAGAAAATTTCATAACATCCAGCAAGGACTCCATTTGCGATTCCTGCACATAAACCGGCAATCGTTTTCCAACTTTCGGAGCAACCACTTTTCTTAGCGGATTCTTTGCCAGGAATCCACGGCGCATAAGGTATTTGACAAATGTCTGGAGTGCAGAAATTTTTCGATTTATGGACCGGTTGGCCCGGCCGGATTCAGCCAGACTGACCATCCAGGACCGAACCATGCCCGGAGTAACATCAGCCCATTCATTGGTCTCAAATTGTTTTTGAAGAAAGTCCTGAAACTGCTGAATATCATTACGATATGATTCAACGGTATGCGGCGAATAACGCTTTTCGAATTCCAGGTATTTCAAAAAGGAAGTCAAATGCATGCATGCTACAATTAGTCCTTGAAATGTGCCATCGGCAGGCTGATCGGATCCTTGCTATTCACTGGTCGCCTTAAAGCCATCAATCGTGAGTCTTGATTCAATTGATTTAATATACGGATTGCCGTCTACTTTATCAAGATGCACCGTTTATTTTCTCAAACATATGAAAAATATTTTTAATGTATTTTAAAAGGATTTAACCGATTGACCAGCCCGGCGCAAATCAAATTCGGTTTCCTTACATTTACCCTTAAAGCACGCAACGTATGGAATATGGTTTCCTCTCCCTGCTACCGCCGGTCGTCGCCATCGCACTGGCCATTTGGACCCGGCAAGTTTTTGTATCCCTGCTCTTTGGAATATGGCTTGGCTACTTGATCCTGGCCGGGTTCAATCCGCTCCAGGGCAGCCTCGACACCATTGAGGCTCTGGTTGATGTATTTCAGGATAAAGGATCAACCCGGACCATCTTGTTTTCCGCACTGGTAGGCGCATTAATCGTTTTTGTCCAACGATCGGGAGGCGTGGAAGGATTCATTCGCTTTCTATCCCATCGTATTGAAAGACTTTCCGCAGAAAAAGAAGGGAGAAACCGCATTTTGGTACAGGTCATGGCCTGGGTAACCGGTTTAATCATCTTCGTAGAATCCTCCATCTCCGTACTCACCGTGGGTACCATTTACCGGCCAATGTTTGATAAACTGAAAATTTCCCGCGAAAAACTCGCCTTTATTGCGGACTCCAGTTCGGCCCCCTCCTGCATCATATTCCCATTTAACGCCTGGGGTGCATTCATCATGAGTCTGCTGGTCGCCGAAGGAATCAATCAACCCTTCTTAACCCTTTTTGAGTCGGTAGCATTCAACTTTTATCCGATCCTCGCATTGGCCATTGTCTTGATCGTCATACTACGGGGAAAGGATTTAGGCCCTATGCGCCAGGCCGAAACCCGTGTAAAGAACACCGGCGAATTATTAAATGCCGGTGCTCAGCCAATGGTCAGTGAAGAACTAACCGCCGTGGACGTAAAGCCCGGGATTACTCCAAAAATGCGCAATATGCTGATCCCGATAGCCGTCATGGTGCTGATGATGCCATTTATGCTGGCATTTACCGGCTGGCAGGATGCCCTGGCTGAATTTCCCGAAGCTACAGGTTTAATGCGTATCGGCCGGGCTATCGGACAGGGATCGGGCTCCACTTCGGTGCTGGTTTCGGTTCTGACGTCCATCATGATCTCCATTATCCTTTATTCCAGTCAGCGCATGTTTTCGCTTAAAGAAACGGTGGATATGATCCTGAAAGGAATTTCCGAAATGATGCCACTGGCCCTGTTGATGCTTTTTGCTTTTGCAATTGGAAATGTATGCAAGAACCTGGAAACCGGTCTTTACATTGCTGAAGTGACCCGGGGATGGCTGAGTCCTACCCTGCTGCCCTTCCTGGTGTTTATCATTTCCTGCTTTATTGCCTTCTCAACCGGGACCTCTTTTGGCACCTTTGGCATCATGATGCATATTGCCATTCCGATTGCAATTGCCATGGATGCACCGTTGCTGATGACGGTAGCCGCGGTGATGGGTGGAGGCGTATTCGGTGACCACTGCTCTCCGATTTCCGATACGACCATTCTTTCAAGCATGGCTGCCGCAACCGATCACATTGACCATGTGCGGACACAGGCGCCTTACGCGTTGATCGCCGGGGGGATCACAGCCATCCTGTATCTTGTAATTGGGCTGGTAGCCTGAGGCGGGGTCTTGCGAAGTCAGGGTTTCGAAGTATCGGGGCTCCATTAGTTCCCAGCTCAAAATTTGATGCTCAAATCCTCATTCTGAAATGATGCTTGGTGGCCGGATTGCCTGCATCTCTAGAGAAAACACGGAAAACACCTAACAGCCTGAACACGTCAATACACATCCTTCACCCAGGGGATGTCTCCT
>Ga0209203_1002197_pt1 | contig 13250 bp, 12 predicted proteins | sample AD_UKC109_MetaG_FD_184423 | JGI IMG/M metagenome (GOLD analysis project Ga0209203, IMG submission 184423) | Active sludge microbial communities of municipal wastewater-treating anaerobic digesters from Hong Kong - AD_UKC109_MetaG (SPAdes)... | ecosystem: Engineered > Bioreactor > Anaerobic >...
TCCTGTTTTGTATACATACTTATCATTTGTTAAGAACGGATAAAATCCATTCATAGTTGTAAGTGGTATACTTTTAAATTGAAATGTGGGGTACTTTTTAATTAATATATACACCTTTTAGCTTTTCTTCTACCTTTTTGATAGAAGCCGATACGGTTACCTGTCCGCAGTCTTTTATATGAAAAGTGGTGTAGGAGTTATCGCTACGGCAATAAAGTATGTCGTGAATATTGACAAGATGGAAAAATTCCTGCGTGGAAATGATGAGTTTATTGAATCGTGTTTGCATATTATATGGTGTTTTTCAACCACAAAAAAATGCGATAGAAAGGAATAAAATTGCCGAAATTTGAATCCGGCAGCCGGAATTTTGAAAAGCATCCCGGAATGAAGAAAAACGGGAAAACTGCCTACCGGGTTATTTTATTAAACTTTCCAGTTTGTCCATTACAGCTTGTTTGCGGCGTTTGGAAAGGGGGATTTCAGTTTTATCGTTCAGGATGATGAAACCGCCGTCGGTTTTGTCGATGCAGGCAATGGCATCCATATTGACTAAGTAAGACTGGTGTGGCCGGATAAAATTATATGCGGAAAGCAATTCTTCGTATTCTTTGATGCTTTTGGACACGATTACTGGTTTTTGCCCGCGAATAAAAAAAGTGGTGTAACTGTTGTCGCTTTTACAGTAGTTGATTTCTCTGATATTTACAATGTGGAGGGTGTCGGCAGTACGCAGGACGATTTTTTCAGGGCTGTCTTTCGATGTGTATTGTTTTTCAAAATGCGCTGTCTGAACCAGCAGTTCATCTGCCCGGGTTTTATCAATGACATTGTTTATGGCATTACAAAACTCGTATTCGTTCACGGGTTTTAGAATGTAGTCGATGGCGCTGAATTTTATGGCTTTAATGGCGTATTGGTTGTAAGCGGTTATAAAAACCACCCTGAACGTGTATGGCTTACAGGCCTGCAATACCTGGAAGCAGTTGCCATCGGCCAGTTCAATATCCATCAGTACCAAATCGGGGTTGGCGTTTTTGAGCATTGCTATGGATTCGGCCACTGTTCCTGCTTCGCCCACAATCTCCATTTGCGGAAAATTGTTTTGCAGCAGTTGCCGGTTGGTTTCCCGTAATGGTATTTCGTCTTCTATTATTGCTACTTTCATTTGTCTCATTTGTCAGTCAATAACCGGTATGTTAATAATTACCTTCGTCCCTTCATTTGGGAAGCTTTGAATATCAAAGCCCGCCTTTTTGCTGTATTTCCTTTTCAACAGGCTGATTCTTTTTGCAAAAATAGCCATTGCCATTGATTTATGTGTTTTGCCCTGTATGTTATTTTCATCGAAGCCTTTGCCGCTGTCGCTAACGCTTACTTTTAAGGTATCGTCGCAGTCTTCGAATCTTATTTTCAGTTCCCCCCTGGCGTTTTTCAGTCCGTGTTTTATGGCATTTTCCACAAAAGGCTGGATAAGCATGGGAGGTATTTTGATAAATTCGGGTTCTACTTCCCCATCAAATTCTATTGTGTAACTAAAGCTGTGTTGCAGGCGCATTTGTTCGAGCTTGATGTAGTTGTGCAGGGCATCGATTTCGTCTTCGAGCAGAATACTTTCCTCGGCGGAGTGTTCGAGGATGGCACGGGTAAGCGAAGCAAAGTTGTTGAGGTATCCGGCGGCTTCCTTGGCGTTGTTGTTAAGCATGTAGTTTTGTATGCTGCCCAGGGCATTGAACAGGAAGTGCGGGTTCATTTGCGAGCGCAGGAGTTGCTGTCGCAGGATTTCCTGTTTTTGTTGGTTTTGCTTTTTTTTGCGGAAATAAAACATAACGCCTGTTGCGAGCAGCAGCAGCAACGATACCGAAATGGCAATGAATAAAATAACCCGCTGGTTTTTAATCTGGTTCTCGGCTGAAAGTAGTTCTATTTGTTGTTCTTTTTCTTTGGTTTGGTGCTGTATTTCGAGTTCGGCCATTTTATTGATAATATCGGCCGAACGGATTGAGTCTTCTACTGCCGTGAACTGTTGGTGATGCTCGTAAGCCTGTTTGTAATTGCCTTTTCCTGCATAATAACCGGCTATAAATTCCAGTATCCGGCTTTCCACTTCCAGTAATTTGCACGAGCGGGCTTTTTCCAATGCTTTTTCAGCATAGCTTACCGCCTTGTTGTCATCGTTCTTTTGGGCGTAAATTTTTGCCAGGGCAGTTAGTTCTTCGGCAATGCTCATACATTCGTCTATCTGTTCCGAAAGTTCCAATGATTTCCGGTGGTAAACTATTGCGCTGTCCAACTCTCCCATTTTCTGAAAAATACCGGCAAGGCTGCCCCATCCTGAAGTAATGCCCCTGTTCCATTCCGCTTCTTTGGAATAACGGACTACTTTCCTGTAACATACAATGCTGCTGTCGTTAAGTCCCTGTTCTTTGTAAAAATCTCCCAGTCCATTATAGAAAACGGCTTTGTTTTCAGCGCTTATTCCCTGCTTTGAAACTATTTCCTGTTTGGCCAAATCAATATAATATCCTTGCTTTTCTGCATTATTGATAGCCCCGTATAGTATCGACAGGTTCATATAATTATTAAACAAACGGGAATAATTAATGGGTTTACGTATTTCTACGGATTTTAGCTGGCACTCAATGGCTTTGTCAAAATCGCCCATTTCGTTGTAAACAATACCCAAATTTTCATAACTGTTGGCAACGCTTGCCTGTTCGTTCATCGCTTTGTTTATTTCAAGGGCGGCGGTAAAATTTTCGATGGCTTGTTCATTTTGCCCGGTGTAACAGCTTGATATTCCCAATTTGTTGTACGCTTCGGCAAGACAAGAGCTGTCGTTTTCCTGCCGGGCAAGTTTGAGCATCTGCTCTACCCAGTGGTAGTAAGTATCCCAATCACCGGAATATTCGTATATATTGGCAATTCTTCTTAGTATATCTTGCTTTTCGCTCACATTTTTGGTAGTTTGCAAGAGAGTAACAAGGCTATCGGCTTTGGCATTTTGGGCAGAGGCTGTTGTAATTGTTCCAAAGGTAATGAAGAACAATAAAGCGGTAATAATGCTAATTTTTTGCATGGGCAATGTTTTTATAATACCGGTGCGTTTGGTAGTTATTTTTGAATTTGTCGGAGTCAGTGACATCAGTTAGTAAAAATCGTGACCTTAGCAATTCTAAACGGGTGCTTTTATTTCTTTCTGAACAGGCAGGGTTTCTGTATTTGTTAAGTATCTTGTTAAATGACATTTGGTACAATGATGTTTTAGAAGCTATAAATTTATCAAAAATCGCTGTTGTGTGTGCAAAGAAACAGCTCTTTTGCAAACTTTGGTTTATAATACTCCCTAAAAATCATACCACTGGTTAAGCTTAATAAAAATGATTAAATTTGACCAATTGGACTTGCCAACTTAATTGAGACAAAAAGTTAAGCGACATTTTTAATTGATTCTTTTTTAAGATTATACTGATCCCAAAATTCATCAATGGTTAAGTTTCCCAATGTTGAGAATCTCCTTTTATGATTATACCAGGATTCAATATATTCAAATACATGCAAGCGCATTTGCTCTCTTGTTTTGAGTTTGGTACCATAGACCAATTCAGATTTGAAAGTTTTGAAAAAGCTTTCAGCCACAGCATTATCCCAACAATTTCCCTTTCCACTCATACTTTGTTCCAGCTTCAAGGATTTCAAAAGGTTGACAGTCTGTTTGCAGGCATACTGGATACCCCGGTCAGAATGGAATATCATTCCTTCTGCAAAAGGTCTGTTCCTGTTGGCCATCCTTATGGCAGGGACTACGGTATGGGATGCATTCATATGATCGCTTATGGACCATCCGATCAGTTTGCGGTCAAAAAGATCCAGCACACAGGTCAGATAAAGAAATCCATTCTTACACGGAATATAGGTCAGGTCAGAGACACACGCTTTCACTGGCTCATTTTGATTAAACCTGCGATTCAGCAGATTTGGAGCTACCTTATAGTTGTGAGAGGCATCCGTTGTCACTTTGAATCGTCTGGAAAGTTTGCTGCGCAAGCCCATTTCTCTCATATGGCATGCTACGGTGGTTCTCGAGACGGGAGTTCCAGATTCCTGCAAATCCTTCGCCAGCCGGGGGCTTCCATTGCGTCCCTTGGCAGCAAAATAGGCATCCCTGATCTTTTCATCCAGCTCCATATATTTGCGCCTGTGTTGGCCCTCCGGATCTTTAAGCCAGCGGTAATAACTGCTCCTGGGGACTTTCAGTACTTTACACATCACCTCGATCGTCCATCGTTTCGAGTTGTATTCCTTTCATTAGTGTCCACTAAAAAATTGGACGAGTTAAAAATTAAATAACGTGAGTTCGGGATAAAAAAGTATAATAAAAGTTGTGATATAGGGAGATTATTTGTATATTTATAGCTGATAATCAAACAGATAACAAACATCAACCCTATGATCACAACAGACAAAGTTATTGAAATATTTTGTATTGCAGACGATTTTTGTGCAGAATATGAGAATGAAATACAGAATCATCAACTCCAAGCCGGCGGTGCAACAAAGAGGAGAAACAGAAAAACGCAAATGTCGCAGAGTGAGATTATTGCTGTGATGATTTGTTTTCATTGTGGAACGTTTCATAATTTTAAGAATTATTACCTGTTTTATATTTGTCAGCACATGAAGAGCTATTTTCCAAATACCGTATCATACAACCGTTTTATCGAGTTGCAACCCAGGTCTATTGTGCCTTTCATGCTTTTGCTCAAATTGGTTGGATTTGGTGAATGCACAGGCATTACATATGTGGATAGTACTCCCATCAAAGTATCCCACAACAAGCGTATACATTCAAACAAAGTATTCAAAGGTCTGGCCCAAAGAGGGAAAAGTACGATGGGTTGGTTTTTTGGGTTCAAGCTCCATTTAGTCTGTAACGAAAAGGGTGAATTACTGAATTTCTCTCTCACAAAAGGCAATGTTGACGATAGAAACCCTGATGTAATCAATGTCCTTACCAAAGATCTTTTCGGCAAACTTTATGCCGATAAGGGTTACATTAGCACTAAACTCTTTGAGATGCTATTTGACCAGGGAGTTCATTTAGTGACCGGTATACGCTCAAATATGAAAAATTCCCTGATGTCATTTCGCGATAAAATCCTCTTACGCAAAAGATCTGTAATTGAGACCATCAATGATGAGTTGAAGAATATTTGCCAGGTTGAACACTCCAGGCATCGTTCTACACATAATTTTGTCATGAACATAATTGCAGCATTGGTGGCATATTGTTTCTTTCCAAAAAAGCCTTCGATCAAATTTGAAGTAGAAAAATCAACTCAATTAACCATTTGGGGTTAAAAGTTATCCCGAACTCACGTAAATAAATTAGGTTCACTTGAACCGCATCGATCTTTGTCATATTTGATTTTAGTCTTATCAAAGAGATCTGTCAAATGTGTGTTGTCCGTCAATGAAATACTCAGAATTTGCAGTACTTCATAAGTACTTCTTTCGAGTTTCATGTCATGCTGTTCAATTGCCACAAGACAATAAGCACTGATAGCTGCGCATATCTGTATTCTGACTGCATTCTCTGTTGTTCCCCAGAATTTTTTAATTTTCAGGTGTTGTTTGATCCATTTGAAAAACAATTCTACCTGCCACCTGTTCTTATAAAGTTCTGCAACTTGCAGTGAGGTTAAATGCATCGCATTGGTCAGGAACATGAACTCACGTTTCTGTTCTTCATCCCAGTAACGTACCAGCCTCATTTCTTGAGGATAATTCATCTTTAGATAATATCCTGTGAGTTCTATACAAGCGTCAGACAACACATTCTTTGGCAGGCGGCGTTTCCATTTGGCCGACTTGAACTGCAGATTCTTCTTTGCCCTGATAACGAAATATGACTCTATCGTTTCTATTTTGAACAGGCGTTTGAAGTCATTATACCCACGGTCAAATATATAATATGATCCTGCCTCATACGGAATTACATCCATTGCGTTTGAATCATGCACTTTTGCATTGGTGATATGGAAGAACGCCGGGACTTGAGTTTCAATATCGTAAAGGGCATGCATCTTGATGCAGCCCTTGTGCCTGCGAAACTTTGCCCACCAGAAGACGTTCAGACATAAATCTATAGTCGTGGAATCAAAGGCATATACGTTGCCGTCAAGTTTGAAGATATTAACAGCACGTTTCTTGCGGGCTTCCTCAACGAGATAGTAAGCAAACTCTTCAAAGATTTTGTAATCTCTGTTTTGATTCGCTTTAGCAAAGTTGCTTTTGGTTACATTCCTACCCAATCCCAAATGATACGTCTTGTTGGAATGAGCCTCGATTGAAACAATCAAGTCGCGAAGACTCTCTCTATTATAAAGCTGGCCGAACATCAATGTTAGGAGTTGGTTCCAACAAGTGAAGAACTTTACATATTTATCGCATTCGTATTTTGCTGCGATCCGATTGAACTTGCTTCGAGGGAGAAATGCTGTAAGCTGAGCAAAAACGTATTTGTCTTGAAACATATACCATTCAATTAAGAATGTAAAGCTACAGAATCAAGTCCGTTCGCTCGAAAATTAGCTATATAAGACTAATATTCAATTATTTCAAAGAGCTATTTGCGTTTTTTAGTGGAAACTTATGTTCTTGAATAAAAAAAATTGTTTGAGCTCACGCGATTCGTTTTCAGTGAACTGCTTTCACATTTTTGAGCAACAGTAGCTGTATGACCGAACCTTTTTCCCTATCTTTGCAGATTGTAAAAAAACAAGGTTTTAAATACAAACGCCCCATACACCAACACCCTCTGATGATAGGTTGTTCGGATCAATACAAGAGAGAAAATTAAGATGCAACAAAAACCAAGAGTACGTTTTGCTCCCAGCCCCACCGGGCCACTACATATTGGCGGTGTACGCACTGCCCTCTACAACTACCTGTTCGCACGACAACAGGGAGGGTCCTTCATTCTACGCATTGAAGATACAGACTCTACACGTTTTGTACCGGGTGCCGAGGAGTATATCCAGGAGACTTTCGACTGGTTGGGACTCTCTTTCGATGAAAGTCCGCGGCAGGGAGGGAACTACGGCCCCTACAAACAGTCACAAAGAAAGGAGATATACAAGGAGTATGTACACCGGCTTCTGGAAGCAGGGGAAGCCTATATAGCTTTCGACTCACCCGAAGAACTTGAATCACAACGTGCAGAAAAAGCAAACTTCCAGTATGATGCTTCAACCCGCATGATGATGCGTAACAGCCTCACCCTCACAAAAGAAGAGACCAACCGCCTGATACAAAGCAAGGCACAGTATGTGGTACGCATCAAGATTGAACCGGGACAGGAGATTGTTGTGCACGACCTGATTCGCGGTAGAGTGGTGATCAACTCATCGGTGCTCGACGACAAGGTGATTTACAAGTCGGCCGATGAGCTTCCCACTTACCACCTGGCCAACGTGGTTGACGACCACCTGATGAAAATCACCCATGTGATTCGCGGTGAGGAATGGCTTCCATCCGCGCCTCTGCACGTATGGCTTTACCGGAGTCTCGGTTGGGAAAAAAGCATGCCCCAATTCGCACACCTGCCTCTGTTGCTTAAACCGGAGGGCAATGGAAAACTGAGTAAACGCGACGGTGATCGCCTCGGGTTCCCCGTATTTCCGCTGGAGTGGCAAGACCCCCAGAGCGGCGATCGCTCCTCCGGATTTCGCGAGAGTGGCTACTTACCCGAAGCGGTGATTAACTTCCTTGCATTCCTCGGATGGAACCCCGGCACGGAACAGGAAATATTCTCTCTCGAGGAGCTTACACACGCCTTCTCATTTGAACGGTGTAGCAAGAGCGGTGCCCGCTTCGATCTGGAGAAAGCAAAATGGTTTAACCACCAATACATCCTCAACATGCCCAACAACATGTTGGCAGAGATCTTCATGTCTGAATTGAATCAGCGGGGCATAGACGCTCCGAAGGAGATGGTTGTACAAGTGGCAGGTATCGTGAAAGAGCGGGTTCACTTCGCACACGAATTGTGGGAACAGTCATCCTATTTTTTCGAGGCACCCGTGAGCTACGATGAGAAAACGGTGCGCAAACGTTGGAAAGAGGAGACTCCTGCACAGATGAATGAGTTGGCAGCCATGCTCGAAGCGATGGATGACTTCTCTGCTGATGCACAGGAGTCCAGCGTGATGGATTGGATCCAGCGCAACAACTACAACACCGGAAATGTGATGAACGCTTTCCGTCTGGCGGTGGTAGGTGCCGGAAAAGGCCCTCACATGTTCCTGATTACGGAACTGATTGGCAAAGATGAAACAGTTCGCAGGCTTCGCCGGGCAGTAGAAAATATTGCATAGAGATCGGGAAACCTTAATTGCAAATAAGATGGAAATTGATTTTGTAGTCACTTGGGTAGACATGGATGACCCAACATGGAAAACTGATTTTGCGAAACACTCCGGTAAAATCGATAACCTGAAGAATGAGATGACAGAAGCCCGTTTTCGGGACCATGGCCTTCTGAGATACTGGTTCAGGGGGTTAGAAAAATTCGCACCATGGGTACGCAAAGTACATTTTGTTACTTGTGGCCAAAAGCCGGAATGGTTGAACGCCGACCACCCCAAACTGCAGCTGGTTAATCATTCAGATTATATTCCCACACAATACCTTCCGGTCTTCAACTCAACACTGATCGAGAGCTACATTCATCGGATCCCTGATCTCTCCGAGCACTTTGTCTATTTTAACGATGATTTTTTCATCATCAACCACCTTACACAGGAACGTTTCTTCACCAATGGCTTGCCAAACGATATTGCAGCATTTCGACACAATTCGGGTATTGGCCTCTGGTCGAAAACACTAAAAAACAATATCCGGCTCATCAACAAACGATTCGACAAACGAGAGGTACTGTCGCGCGACCACGACAAATGGTTTCACCCATCCTACGGGAAAAGAAGCAGACTCACCCGTCTGTTGCAGCCCTATGATAAGTTTGTCACCCTCATCACCCCGCACAATGCACAACCCTTCCTTAAATCAACCTTTGAAGAGGTGTGGGATTATGCCGGAGAGCAACTGACAGCCGTTTCGGTGAACCGGTTTCGGAACACAAGTGATTATACCCCTGAATTGTTCCGCACCTGGCAGATCTGCCGTTCCAACTTCAATCCCTACAACACCTACAGCGACACCAAGATGTTTCCACTGATTCTCAAATCGAAACAGGCTATCAGGGCAATCGAGGAGCAACAATACAAGCTTATCTGCCTGAACGACAACGGTCATATCCGCAATTACGAAGCGGTGATGGAGCAACTGAACAAAGCATTTCAGACCATTCTTCCGGAGAAATCAGACTTTGAGTTGTAACGATCACTCTACATTTGTCTTTTCAAACGATGATTTTTGAGGGAAGAGCATTTCCAGGAATGGTTTTATAGCCTCACGATCAGCATCCGAGACACGTTGGCTGTCGTTCAGACAGAACAGGGAAGGATTGAAACGCATCAATCGTTTCATGAAATGTTGCTTGTGAACATTCAGCCTCAGAGATTCTCGACGATTTACATATCTCAGGTGTGCCTTATCTGTAGCCAGAATATAATAGGAGAATGCGGAACGGTGCAAATCACCATACTGTCTAACATGACTTCCCAGTGACGCCTTTACCTTGTCACCGAAGACCTGTTCCGCGGCATAGCGGTAGTCATCCCTTCGATATGCATCTATGTTGTGATGTGGAATTCCCGAATAAAACTTACCAAATTGCTGATGTACCATGACAGCACCCTCAAGGACCTTTGAAATGTACTGACCCAATCGTTTTCGAAATAACTTTTTCACCGCGTAGTGCCATCGGCCCAACACTTTCCTTTTCAATCGCACATAGGGTAAACCATTGGAATCAAAGAAAAAAGAGGATTTGAGAGGTTTGCCGAAGAAAAGATCATCATTCGCCAGCAAGAAGCGTTCGCCCAACCCTGGTATCCTGTGAATGAAATATTCGATGACGCTGGAATTAAAACAGGGAAGCGCCTCCGGGGGAAGTATCTCCGTATGATCCACCACCTCTATTTTTGGATGATCTCTCACCAGCCAGTCAGGGGACTGGTTATCGGTCACGATAAATATTTTCCTAACCCAGGGAACATACAACTCTGCTGAACGAAGAGAATACCTTAGTTCATCATTGTTGATGTATCGTCCCCTGTTATTTTCTTCCGATTGATCACTCACGTTACCTGTAACCTGTTGTTTTTTTGCAATCCAGACTGGATCATTGCCATCAACCCACATATAAACCAGATCAATTTCAGAATGCTCGATACGCTCCTCCATAGCTAATCAATTATTTTTTTTGCCTTCTATCTTCTCTGCATGAGAACGATTTTTATCCGGTGCAAAAGTAATTGAATAATTTGACCTGATGAAAAAAAGAGATCCGGGGATTTCTTCGTCACAGAAATGGCAGGAGGAGCCCTATTGACAAAACTTTTCATCGGCTAATTTGTTTAAATGAATTGAACTCTATCCAATTGTCTGAGGTATGCACGCAAACCAATCGAAGAAGAAAAAAATAAAGATCCGCACCCGCGTATTTGTTCCACTGGTCTTTGTCATTGCGGTTCTGCTCGTAACTTACCTCTTTCCCCGGCAGAGCAGCTTCAAGTACTCTTTCAACGAAGGAAGACCATGGCAATACGGGTTGTTGACGGCTCCATTCGATTTCCCGATATACAAAACAACGGAACAACTGCAGGCTGAGCAGGACAGCCTTCTGCAATACTACGAGCCCTATTTTGAAATCGATGACGAGGTGCAGAAAAATGCTTTGGCAGATTTCGATGCCGACGTGAACCTGAAAGAAAGGATGTCAGAGTTATCGGCAGACTACAAACTCTACATTCGTAAAAAGTTGCAGGAGGTATACGAGGAAGGCATCATGCGTTCCGAGGATTATGACCGCATTGCTGCATCTGTAACAGGCGGCCTGCGTCTCAAGGAAGGGAACATGGCTGATTCAAGAAACGTTGAATCATTCTTCACGATTCGATCCGCCTATGAAAAAGTATTGGATGATTTACCGGAGTCGATGGATGTCGAACTATTGAGATCTGCTGACATCAATGACTACATCAGGGAGAACATCATCTTCGATGCCGCCACTTCAGAAAAAGCAGAAAAAGAGTTTATTCAACAGATAGACATCAGCCGTGGAATGGTGCAGCTGGGACAGCGAATCATTGACCAGGGAGAAATCGTCGATGCCCACACCTACAACATCCTCTCCTCGTTGAAGCGGGTTACCGAGGAACGCAGCGGTGGTGCCGGCAAAAACAGCGGAATAATTGTAGGGCAACTGATGCTGATCCTGCTGATGTTCGGATCATTTTACATGTACCTTCTCTTTTTTCGACCCAACGAATATCGCAACCGCAAGCATGTGGTCTTCATGGTATTGCTGATTGTGATTTTTCTGTTACTCACAGCCGTGACGGTACGTTTTGAGCTCTTCAGCGTATTCATTATCCCATACGCAATCGTGACCATCCTGATCCGCACCTTCATCGACTCACGTACCGCACTCTTCACAAGTCTGATCACCGTAATTCTCAGCTCGTTGATGGTTCCCTACCCCTTTGAGTTTATCGTAATTCAGATGTCGGTAGCGATGGTTTCCATCTTTATGCTCAAAGAGTTGTCGGAACGATCACAACTTATCAGAAGCTCTTTTTTCATCCTGCTAACTTACGTATTGGTATATGTGGGTCTGACGTTATACCAGGAGGGGAGCATCAAAGAAACAAACTGGGTGATGCTGATTTACTTCCTGATCAACTTCATCTTTATCATGTTCTCATACACCCTTGTATACCTGGTAGAACAGTCGTTTGGATTTATCTCCGGCGTTTCATTGGTGGAGCTTTCCAACATCAACAAACCACTTCTGAAAGAGCTCTCGGAAAAGGCTCCGGGCACTTTTCAACACTCGATGCAGGTATCCAACCTCGCGATGGCTGCGGCTTCAAAACTGGGAGCCAACGCTTCGCTTATCCGTACAGGTGCGCTTTACCATGATATCGGGAAGATGGTGAATCCTGCATTCTTCACCGAGAACCAAACACCGGGTATGAATCCACACGCAGGACTTCCTTTTGAAGAGAGCGCACGCATCATTATCAATCACGTTAAGGATGGGGTGAAGATCGCACAAAAAAATAACATCCATAAACAGATCATCGACTTCATCGAAACACACCATGGCACAAGCATGCCAAAATTCTTCTATATTTCATGGAAGAATGCCAACCCGGGCAAAGAGGTCAATGAGTCCGATTTCCGTTACCCGGGTCCCAATCCATTCACCCGTGAAGAAGCAATCATGATGATGGCAGACGCAGTGGAGGCCTCCTCCCGTAGCCTTCCGGAATATACAGAGGAATCGATCCGGACATTGGTAGACAAGATCATCGACGCTCAACTCTATGAAGGTTATTTCAAGTTGGCTCCCATCACCTTCCGGGACATCCAAACGGTGAAAGATGTATTTGTTGAGAAGTTGCAGACCATTTATCATTCCCGTATAGCTTACCCTGAACTCAACAAAAGCGAAAAAAAACAGCTGCCTGATCAAGATCACACAGCTGATAATAAGATGAGTCAGGAAGAATCCTAACGAACTGTTATATAAGGATGGTTCACTCCCACTCGATTGTAGCCGGTGGCTTGGAGGATATGTCGTAGACCACACGGTTAACCCCTTTCACACGATTGATGATCTCGTTCGACACCTTGGCCAGAAAAGGATAGGGCAAATGAGCCCAATCGGCCGTCATCGCATCGGTCGAGGTGACAGCCCGCAATGCGATAGTATTTTCATAGGTGCGTTCATCACCCATCACTCCCACCGATTGTACCGGCAACAGAATCGCTCCCGCCTGCCACACCTGTTCATAAAGACCGGCTGCACGCAGGTTGGAGATGAAGATATCATCTGCCTCCTGTGCCATGCGCACCTTCTCCGGTGTGATATCACCCAGAATTCGGATACCAAGCCCCGGACCGGGGAAAGGGTGACGCTGGATCAGGTGGGGCTGCATGCCCAGTTCAAGGCCGATGCGCCTCACCTCATCCTTGAAAAGAAGTTTCAGTGGTTCACACAGCTTCAGGTTCATCTTCTCGGGCAGCCCTCCCACGTTGTGGTGGCTTTTAATTGTAAC
>Ga0209203_1002201_pt1 | contig 13242 bp, 17 predicted proteins | sample AD_UKC109_MetaG_FD_184423 | JGI IMG/M metagenome (GOLD analysis project Ga0209203, IMG submission 184423) | Active sludge microbial communities of municipal wastewater-treating anaerobic digesters from Hong Kong - AD_UKC109_MetaG (SPAdes)... | ecosystem: Engineered > Bioreactor > Anaerobic >...
GAATCCGCCAACGCGTTTTGTCGCTCAATCAGAGGCCGGGGCTGCCCACGTCAGGAATCTTTACAGCGCCCCGGATTTAGGAAGGCGTTTACTTGGGAAGCTACTTCAATCTATTGGTTTTTATTGGGTTTTATCTTTGTTTGCTTAAGTTGGCTCGATTACTGCTTTATATGGCCAAACGCCTCGAGTAACGATGGCAGAGATTTAAGCGAGTAATCGAGATATGACGAAGTTACGAGATATGCTGAGTCCGCTGGCCCTGGCCGCACTGCTCGGTTGCGCCGCAGTGTCGACTGCCACAGCGACGCCGATCAACACACGTGGCGAGTTCAAGGATCAGGTCGACATGACCGACCTCGTCCTCAGCCGCCAGGGATTCAACCGCGTCAAGAGCGCCAAAAAAGGTGGGCAGCGCTCGTTTGCCACGACGGACCTGGACCTGGGCGATTTCAGCATGCATATGGATGTCGACGAGGGCGTCAGGGCCCCAAAGGGCAAGATGCTCAAGAACGGCAAACGTGTCGGCCTCAACCGGGTGACCAAGAACGCCTGGCTGCGTGTCAACAAGACGAAATTCGCCCGCGTGAAGATCAAGGATGGCGTCGATCTGGTACTGGAATTCGACGCCCCGATCTACGCATTTGGCGCCACGTTCCGCGGTTTGAACAACGGCAGCGCGGACACTACGATCCTTTTGCAGGAGATGACAGGCACCGATCCAATCGAACTGGATCCGAGCAAAACACTGCGCAACAGGAACAAGTCGTTTTTCGGGTTCGTTTCCGAGGTCGGCATCACGTCGATCACCTTCACCGGGCGTGATGTATTCGGCATGGACGGGGTGATGTACGGAATGAAGCCTCCGTTCGCAGCCCTGCCGACGAATCTGATGCTGGAAGAAGACTCCAGGGTGCCGCTCCCCGGTACCCTGCTTCTGCTCAGCCTCGGCCTGCTCGGTGCGGGTGCTGCGCGGTGGCGGCGATAGTAGTGGACCGAATCGACGCCTAACGCGCCTTCTCTTCATTGGCCGGACTGGTGACGGCTGGCTTGGCATCGACGACAGTCTCCGCCGGCTCAGCGCTCAGAGCACCTGCTCCGGGGGCACTGTTGCCGGCGCCGAGCGTCGGTGGCAGGTCAGCCGTCAACGCGGCCACATCGCTGGCCGCGGTATCGTCGGCCGGGTCCGGCAGATACATCTCGATCTGCCGGTCCAGAAGCGTTACAAACGCGCGCCGGTCCATCTGGTACCAGGCATAGGCTCCGGCCCCGATCAACAACGCAAGCACCACGACCCAGCCCACCCCGCTGCGCCGGGGCGGCGGACGGCGGACTGGCGGATAAGGCTCGGGTGCGCCGACCGGTTCGCGTGAATCGTGATCGGTTTCCGGTCGCCGATGCCGCCTGTGCACACGCGGGCCCCGGCTGCCACCAAAGGTCTCTTCCATCGTGGGCACGAAATCCGCAGCACCCACCAGCGGGGCAGCGGCGTGCGGGCGCGGCATCACGACCTTCTTTTGTTCACGCAGCAATTCCTCGGCGTTTGCAAACACCGGCTCCTTGGCGGCACCGCCCGTTTCTCCTGTGTCCTCTTCGCGTTCCGGTTCGCCGATGAACTCGGTGCCAAGCGTCGACCCAAGGCCCACGGGCACATGGCTGAGGCGTTCTTCCGACAGTTCCTGGAACACGGTATTGGCATCTTCCGAACTGAGGACGGCCTTTTCTTCAACGGCACCATGCAACAGAAGCCGACTGCAAAACTGGTTGATACGCCTCGGCACGCCCTGGCAGGCCACTTCAATGACCGGCAACACCGATGCCTTGATGCGCGGGAAGTTGTTCCATCCCACGACCTTGAGCCGGTGCAGGATGTACGCGGCCGTTTGCTCCTGGGTCAGCGGATTGAGATGTGCTGCCGCAGTTACGCGCTGGCGCAACTGCTCGAGCCGGGGATCCGCCAGCTTTTCACGCAGGCCCTCCTGGCCGACGAGGAAGATCTGCAGCAATGGCTTGCCTTGAATCTGCAGGTTGGTGAGCAGACGGAGTTCTTCGAGGGCACTGAGGCTCAGGTTCTGCGCTTCGTCGACCACCAGCAATGGAGGGCGCCCGTCCTGATGAGACTGGGTGAACAACTGCTTGATCCGCTGCAGCACGGTTGCGGTATCCAGGCCCTCGACATTGATACCGAACTCGTATGCGGTCGAGCGCAGGATATCGTTGGCCTCGAGCATGGTGTTGACCAGTGTCGCTACCAGGTAATCAGAAGGGCCGTAGTCCGAGAGCAGGTCGTTGATCAGTGTCGTCTTGCCCATGCCGGGGGCCCCGGTCACGACCACGAAGCCCTCCGCCGCCTGCAGCGCATACTGCATGTAGGCTCGACCCTTGGCGAAACTCGGGTAGCGATAGCAGAAGGCATGATCTGGGCTCAGACGAAACGGGTCGCCCCTGAGTCGGTAATAGGCCTTGTACATAGAGATACCGCTCGCAAGATGATTGAAGGTAGATCGGCTGTCATCCCCTGAAGTTGAGGGAATCGCAGTGCCGCGACGCGCCTCGTCCGTCAGTTTCGGCGACGATACCCACCGTCTGCGACACCGCCGATCGTCAGGCTTCGAAAAGGCTGACGTCGCCTTTGCCGACACGCCACACCTTTGGCGTCTCCTCGTGCAGATCGATCACACTGGTGGGTTCGAAACCACAGTAGCCGCCGTCGACGATCAGGTCGACGCTGTGGCCGAGGATCTGGTTCATCTCGTACGGGTCCATCATCGGCAAGTCTTCGCCCGGCAGTATCAGGGTGCTGCTCAACAGCGGCTCGTTGAGCTCATCGAGCAGCGCCATGGCCACACGATTGTCCGGAATCCTTACACCGATGGTCTTGCGCTTGGCATGCATCAGGCGCTTGGGCACCTGCTTGGTCGCTTTGAGAATGAAGGTGTACGGACCAGGGGTCAAGTTCTTGATCAGGCGATGCGCCTGGTTGTCCAGCTTGGTGTAAACCGACAACTCCGACAGGCTGCGTCCGATCAGGGTGAAGTTGTGGTCGTCATCGAGTCGCCGGATCTGACGAATACGATCCATCGCCGACTTGTCACCGATCTGGCAGCCGATGGCATAACTCGAGTCGGTCGGGTAGATGATGACGCCGCTATCGCGCACGATCTCGGCAGCCTGCCGGATGAGCCGCGTCTGCGGATTGTCCGGGTGGACCTGAAAAAACTGCGACATTATTTATTTCAATGGCTGATGCGCCAATCCTTCCAAATCGCATTACATCCGTCTGGCAGCGGCGGCAGCCTGCCAAGCTCAATCCATGGGTGCTCAGGACCGTGATAGTCAGACCCGGCAGATGCCAGCAATCCGAAATCGCGCACCAACGCCGCCATGGAAAAACTGTCGTCCCGGCTGTGGCTGCCGGACACCACTTCGAGTGCCGCACCACCGACCTCGACGAATTCACCGATCAGCCGACGCAACTTGCTGCGGGTCATCTTGTACCGCGCCGGATGCGCAATCACCGCCTGCCCGCCAGCGAGTCGGATCCAGCGCACGGCCTCCTCAAGACCCGCCCAGCGTCCGCTGACGAAGCCCGGCTTGCCGCTGACCAGGAACTTGTGGAACACGGCGCGCACGTCCGACGCATGCCCATTATCCACCAAGTAGCGGGCAAAGTGCGTGCGGCTGATCAACCGTCCGTTGGACAGGGCACGGGCACCGGCGAACGCATCCGGGATGCCGGCCTTGTCCAGACGACGACCGATCTCTTGCGCACGCCAGTCGCGGAACTCGCGCAGGCCGGCCAGCCCGACAAGCAGATCGTCGCTGTCGGGGTCGACACCCAGGCCGACGATGTGCACCGTCGCTTCGCCCCAGGTCACCGAAATCTCCACCCCGGGGACGAATCCGAGACCGAGGTCGCGCGCACTGTCGGCTGCCTCGCCAAGGCCCTCGAGGGTGTCATGGTCGGTCAGCGCCATCACGCCAATGCCAGCGGCATGCGCGCGCTGCATCAGCTGCGTTGGTGTAAGGGTCCCGTCGGAAGCCGTGGAATGGGCATGCAGATCAAAAAGTAATGACATGCGAGGCATTCTATCAGTACGCCTGCGGTCGATACCGACACAGTGCGTAGCTGGACGAAAACACACCACGGCGTACGGATTTCGTCACCCTGGACGCGTGCTAAACTGCCGCGCCATGAGCATACCCCCGGCCGATCTCTCTTACCTGCGCGAACGACTGCGTGAGCTGGCCGCACAGGTCCACGATGCCTGGGAGTCCTCGCACCGCGACCCGCAGGACGCTGACGACCCCCGCCCGACCGGCGACGCCCTGCTGCAACTGATCGATATGCTCGACCACCTGCAGTCGGAAGCACAGGCCTCAGGCTTTGGCCCCGCCGAGATCAACACCTTGAGCGAGTACGGCCTGCAGCTGTTGAGTGAACTTGCCGACACCGCATCACGGCTCGATCACCCTGCGCTGGCAGCGGAGATCGAGCATATGAGCTTTCCCTATGCGCTGTGGATAGCCCGCCATGGCGGCGAGATCCGGCACCTGGAATCCGTGGTCAATGCGCTGGCTCATTTCGCCAACCAGTCGGACAACCCGGAAACCATGGCCAGCCTGTATTGCCAATGCTGCGAGGTGCTCGACGCCACGAGCCCTGCCGCGGAGGAAGGTTCGGCAGGCAATCCGAGGCACCCCTGGCGCCTGCTGTTGCTCAATCGGGCGATCGTGGCCACACGCAGTCACAACCCGGAATTGATGGAACCTGCGTTCAACGCGATAGTCGAACTCCTGCCAAACGATGCCGAACGTTTTTTTGCCGAGGGCATGGAGCAGATGGTGGCCATCGATTACCCGGAGCATGTCCGCACGGTAGTCCGACGTTATTACCTCGCCCATGCAGTACCACGGCGCCTGCACTGAACACCCAGACGGTTCGAACTGATGAAAATTATCGCTGACCTGTTCCCGGTCATTCTGTTCTTTATCGCCTACCAGCTGTTCGATATCTATGTCGCTACACAGGTAGCGATTGCCGCCGCCGCTGTTCAGGTCGGCTACAACAAGCTGCGATACGGCAAGGTCGAGACCATGCACTGGGTCACGCTTGGCCTGCTGATCGTGTTTGGCGGGCTCACCCTGGCGTTGCGCGACCCGACGTTCATCAAGTGGAAGCCGACAGTGGTCAATTGGCTGTTCGCGGCAGCCTTTCTCCTTTCGCAGATTTTCATGGAGCGCAGCCTGCTGCGCCGCATGATGGATCATGCGGTCAGCATGCCCGATGCCGCCTGGCTGCGCCTCAACACCGCCTGGGTCACGTTCTTCACCGCAATGGGGATGTTGAATCTGTATATCGCCTACAACTTCTCTGAAGCGGTTTGGGTCAACTTCAAGCTGTTCGGCTTTCTCGGCCTGACACTGGTGTTCATGCTTGCCCAGGGCTTTTACCTTGCCCGGTTCATCGAGCCGGACAAACCCACTACCGAGGAATGAAACCATGCTCTACAGCATCGTCAGTACCGATGTCACCAACAGCCTGCCATTGCGCAAGACGGCACGCCCGGCACATCTCGAACGCCTGCAGCAGTTGCAGAAAGAAGGCCGGCTGGTACTCGCGGGACCCAATCCCGCGATCGACAGCACGGAACCCGGTGATGCGGGCTTCACCGGCAGCCTGATCGTCGCCGAATTCGCGAGCCTCGAAGACGCCACGGCGTGGGCGGACGCCGATCCCTATGTGGCAGCGGGCGTCTATACCGCCGTGAGCGTCAAACCCTTCAAGCAGGTCTTTCCGCAATAAGCCGCCCCGGTGTTGGGCAAGGAGATAGAGGGAATGCGTAGGATCAGATCACAATTCGCCGCAGCGGCATGGTGCCTCCTTGTCTCGGCGACGGCGGCCGGTGACGAGCCAGTCACGCCGCAGACACTGGTCAAGGTCGACGACTTTGCAATCACCAACCTGCATCTGGCGCTGTTCGCCAGTCAGACCGGCCGTGCGCCGGAAGATGCGGAAGGTCAGATCGAACTGCTCAATGAATTGATCAATAGCACCATGGTGGCCAATTCCGCGCAGGGACAGGAACTGGCGGCGCATCCCGAGGTGGCGGCTGCACTTGAGGTTGCACGCATCCGCCTTATCGCACAGACATTCGTGCGCAGGCAGATGCGGCAGACCAAAATCGACGAAGCCGAATTGCGCGCTCGCTACGAGTTGGAGTATCTGGCAAGTAGCAGCCAGGAATTCAAGGCCCGGCACATTCTGCTCGACAGCGAGGACGCCGCGCTGGAGGTCATTGCCGAACTCGACAAAGGCGCTGACTTCGCCACACTTGCCGCCGAGCGTTCGATCGGTCCGAGCAAGTCAGTGGGTGGCGACCTTGGCTGGTTCGAACCAGCAGCCATGGTTCCAGAGTTTTCGGCTGCCACTGCGCAGCTGGCCGATGGCGCCTATAGCAAGACACCCGTCAAGACACAGTTCGGATGGCATGTCATTCTGCGCGAAGCGAGCCGCACACTGCCCCCACCGGACTTCGACAGCGTTCGCCCGGAACTGGAGCGACAGGTCCAGCAAGCGCAGGTTACACAGGAAATCGACGCAATTCGCAGCAATGCGCGGATCGAGATTCAGAAGCTGGAAACCACCAATTGAAGGCGCTGCAAGGCCCCTGTTGAGCGGGCCTTGCAGCTTGGTTCTTTGGGCAGGTTACTCGTCGGTTTTTTTTGCCGTCTTGCCGATCCGCCCGAGGGGCACTACCGTGGACGATGATTTATCGTCGCTGTAGTAAGGTCGCTCCTGGGCCACTCCCGCGAGTTCTGCAAGTTCACGCTCTCGCAACGAGATCAATCCGAGACACTGCCGCACATCCTGGATCGTCTGGTCGGACAAAGGGTGTTTCATGGCGCGACTTGGCGGGGTCGTATCCTTGATGATCTGTGCCAATACTTTGCGCATCACCACGAGGATTTCACGTTCTTTACTGCTGTCTGTCATGCGATCCGGCTCCGTTTCGAACGGGCACCAGAATACCCGAATCAGCACCCGGCATACCACGATGGCAGAAGGGCCAATCGGCACCGGCGGCCGCCCCCGGCCTGTTCACGGTGGACTCACTTGAAGATCGTATCGATCGAGAAGCCGTCCTGTTCGAGGATCCCACGCAAACGCTTCAATGCATCCATCTGAATCTGGCGGACCCGCTCGCGGGTCACTCCAAGTTCGTTGGCGACCTGCTCCAGGGTCGAATTCTCATAGCCATGCAGGCCGAACCGCCGCTCCACCACCTCACGCTGTTTTTCGTTGAGTTTGCCGAGCCATTCATCCAGATGCCCTGACAGATCATCCGCCTGGATATGTTCCGTGGGGTCTTTTGCGTTCTCGTCGGCAATCGTGTCGAGCAGCGGCTTGTCCGCATCCTTGCCGTATGGCGTATCGACCGATGTCACACGCTCGTTCAGTCCAAGCATGCGCTTGACCTCGTTGAGCGGCCGGTCCAGGAGGTCCGCGATTTCTTCAGCCGTTGGTTCGTGATCCAGCGTCTGGGTGAGTTGGCGCGCTGCCCGCAGGTAGACGTTTATTTCCTTGACCACATGGATCGGCAGCCGGATCGTGCGCGTCTGGTTCATGATCGCACGCTCGATGGTCTGGCGAATCCACCAGGTGGCATAGGTCGAGAAGCGGAAACCACGCTCCGGGTCGAATTTCTCGACCGCGCGGATCAAACCCAGATTGCCTTCCTCGATCAGGTCGAGCAGCGCCAGCCCCCGATTCATGTAACGACGCGCGATCTTGACCACGAGACGCAGATTGCATTCGATCATGCGCCGCCTGGCCGCAACGTCACCTTTTTGCGCGAGCCGCGCGTAGAAGACCTCTTCTTCGGCAGTCAGTAGCTTGGAAAAGCCAATTTCGTTGAGATAGAGACGCGTCGCGTCGAGTTGGCTGTCTGGAATGTCACCGGCGGCATACTTGCCGTCTTCATCGGGCTCTTCAGTGCCCGAGTCTTTTACGTCATCCGCATCAAGATCTGCATCGTCGGCCACCTCGTCCAGTTCATCGACGACTTCCAGATCAACATCCTCGCTCTTTGCGGGCATGCCCCCTCCATCACTTTGTGACTATGCCTGTCAGACCCATGCGCCGAACCGAACGATCACCGTCGGGGCAACAACCCCAGGGGATCGACGGGCCTACCGTCGCGTCTGATTTCAAAATGCAGCAGTGGGTTGCCATTGTTGGCAGTACCCATCTCCGCAATATTTTGTCCTTTGGTGACCTGATCGCCTTCTTTGACCAGGATCGATCTGTTGTGCCCGTAAGCACTCAGATAATTATCATTATGTTTGACGATGATAAGCTGCCCGTAGCCGATCAGTCCACTACCGCTATACACCACCTTTCCAGCTTCGGCGGCCTTGATTGGGAGACCGTTACGGCCGGCTATCTTGATGCCGTTACGCAGTGGATCGTCTGCTTTGAACGACGATACGACCTGGCCGTGAGCAGGCCAGCTCCAGGCGAGTCTTCGCGCAGGTGAAGGTACGGGATCGGGCTTGCGCTGCGGCCGCTTTACCGGACTGACCGTTGGTCGTGCCGCGGTCGTTGATGCGGGTGGTGGAGGTCTTGTGGCAGGAGGCGCGAGGCGAAGCGTCTGCCCGGGAAAAATATGATACGGGGGACGTATACCGTTCCACGCGGCGATAAGGCGGTAATCGACCCCCCTCTGCCACGCGATGCCGTACAGGGTGTCACCCCGCTGCACCCGATACTCATCGACACGCAGCGTGCCACGCACCGGCTTCGGCGTCGGCGCCCTGCTGCCACGCGTCTCCACCGGTGCACGCCAGCTTGCCGTGCAACCCGACAGGTGGACGACAATGCCGGCAAGACAGCACGCAAGCAGCATCCGTCCGCACCTGCCGGACGTCACTGTACACAACAATTTCCGTAAGGCTTCGTGCTTCAAGTCCCCGGTACTTTACGGCGCCAGATCATGATCTGTAGATGAAGAATATGATGAGCAGCGCTGCAACCGTCAACCACCCAAGCCAGTCGACCCAACGGTGCAACCTCTGTTCCATTGCCTCGCCACCCCAGGACATGAGCAGGGCGACCAGGTAGAAACGCAGACCGCGTCCGATAAACGATGCCAGCATGAACGGCAGGAAGGCCATGCTGACCACCCCGGCCGTGATAGTGAACACCTTATAGGGGATCGGTGAAAAACCGGCAGCGAAGATTGCGAGGAAGCCCCACTCATCGAACCACTGCTGCGCCAGTGCGAAGGTCGCCGCATAACGGCCTTCCTGCAACCATGGCTGAACGAGCTCAAAGGCAAACATGCCGATCAGATAACCGAACATGCCACCCAGCACGGAGGACAGGGTGGTCAGGGTCGCGAACCACAATGCACGGCGTGGTTGCGCCAGGCTCATCGGCGCCAGCATCACGTCAGGCGGAATCGGAAAGAAAGAGGACTCGGCGAAACTCAATCCACCCAGATACCAGGGTGCACGCGGATGACGTGCCCAGCGCATTGCCCGTTCGTACAATGGTGAAAAAATCTTCATTCAGCTCACGCCGGTGACCAGCGGGACGAAGCTCACCCGCTCGAGCAACTCGTGCTCATAACCATCGGTCGTCCGAATGACTCGCACGAGTGCCTGCTCATCGCGACGGCCGATCGGCAGCACCATCCGGCCGCCTGGACAAAGCTGCTCCACCAGCGCCAGCGGGATGCCCTCGGGCGCGGCGGTGACGATGATGCCGTCAAACGGCGCATACTCGGGCAGCCCCATTCCGCCATCGGTATGCTTGGTAACGATGTTGCGTATTTTCAATGCCTGGAAACGCCGACGCGCCTGATCGAGCAGCACCTTGATCCGTTCAGTTGTATAGACGCGTCGCACCAGGGGCGCCAGCACCGCGGTCTGGTACCCCGAACCTGTCCCCACTTCCATGACGCTCTCCAGCGGGCCACCCTCCAGCAATGCCTCAGTCATACGCGCGACGATATAGGGCTGGGAGATCGTCTGGCCGTTACCGATCGGAAGTGCCGTGTCCTCGTAGGCGCGGCTCGCCAGCGCCTCATCGACGAACAGGTGGCGCGGTGTATTGCGCATGCTATCGAGTACGTGATGGTCGCGGATGCCTTCATCACGCAGCCGCTGGATCAGGCGCTCGCGCGTACGCTGCGAAGTCATGCCGATACCCAGATTCCCCGGCGTCATCTTTCGAGCTCCAGCCAGGTCGCCAGCGATACCAACGCCTGGTGCCGCGTCAGATCGACCTGCAACGGCGTAATCGACACGAAGCCATTGCGCACCGCATGAAAATCCGTACCCGGACCAGCATCCTGCTCCGCACCTGCGGGACCCACCCAGTAGATCGGCCGCCCGCGCGGGTCTTCGGCCTTTACCACTGGTTCGGCCTTGTGACGATGACCGAGGCGGGTTGCCACCATGCCCTGCAGTTCCTCATAAGGAAGGTCCGGCACATTGACGTTGAGTATCGAATCCGCCGCCAGTGGTCTTTCGCACAGACGCTGCACCAGCTCGACGGCGACCCGGGCCGCCGAATCGAAATAACGCGGCGTATGCGATGCAATCGAGATCGCGATCGCCGGGTAACCGAGAAAGCGCCCCTCGGTAGCCGCCGCAACCGTACCCGAATAGATTACGTCATCGCCCATGTTTGCGCCCGCGTTGATCCCCGATACCACCATGTCCGGTTCTTCTTCCAAAAGTCCGGTGATCGCAAGGTGGACGCAGTCTGTCGGCGTACCCTCCACGCGAATGAAGCCGTTCTCACCGGCACGCGCACGAATGGGCTGTTCCAGGGTAAGGGAGTTGCTCGCGCCGCTTCGATCACGGTCCGGCGCCACCACGACCGTTTCCGCAATGCCCGAGATGGCGCTGTGCAGTGCCGCGAGGCCCGGGGCCTGATAACCGTCATCGTTGCTGAGAAGAATTCGCATACCATCCTGAGTGCCGACCGGACATTGTCGCCGGGCGGTTTTTTTGGCTGACCGATGATACTGCAAACCCTGCCCTGCCTCACCTTGATCTGGACCCGATAAGCCGTTTCAATCACCGCCATGGGCGACCCAGACAACAACCCGGACGACAAAGACGACGGCACATTCCGCGAGGCGATGCGCGACGTCGAACCCATCGAAGACGGGCGCGCGCTCCCATACCGTAAAAAACGCCGCCCCGAACCCCTCAATCTGCCAGTCGGTGATGAACGTGCGGATGACTTCGCCGACCTGGCAATCGAGACCGGGGAGTTCCTGGAGTTTCGCCGTCCAGGTATCCAGAACCGTGTATTCCGTGATCTGCAGCGCGGTGTGATCGAGGCGCAGGGGACGCTGGACCTGCATGGCCTTCGTGTACGCGAGGCCAAGCCGGCATTGGCGAGGTTCCTCAATTACAGCCTGGCCAGCGGCCGGCGCTGTGTCCGCATCATCCATGGCAAGGGCATCGGCTCTGGTGGCCAGCAGCCCGTTTTGAAGCAGAAGACCAACCAATGGCTGCGCCAGAAAGACGAAGTGCTCGCCTTCGTGACCGCGCCGCGTTGGGATGGCGGCAGTGGTGCGGTCTATGTGTTGTTGTCAGGCAAGTATCGGCGGCACGATTAGCCACGCAATCGCCGCATCAGGAATCCGGATCGGTTTCATCTGCGTCCGGCGAACAGACGATCTCGCGCAACACCGCGGTCGCAAAGGCCCCGGCGACCAGATGAAACGACAGCAGCAGTGCATCGCCCTGCCATTGCCACGCCAATCCGGAGACCACCAGTCGGAACGCACGCCGGTCAGCATCCAGCCCCAGGCGCGTCAAACCCGCGATCCACGGCTGCGCATCGGCAAGCGCCCGTTCCTCGTTCAGTTTGGCATCCGCATCGGGCTGCAGCGCACGTCTCACACGACCGCACAAGGGACCGGTCGGATGAATATCCAGTTGTGCAAGTCTGTCCGCAATCGACGGGTCCGCAGGCTCGTACATGAATTGCCGCTGTGATCCCTCCAGGGACATCACGTCACCGTCTATCGCCCGGTCCCAGTTTCCAGCGCTGACGCGCGCCGCCAGCACCTGATTGAAAAGCTGAGAGCGCGCCGCCGACAGCAGCATGCTGCGCTGCTCACGCCCACCTCTGCGACCGCGCCCGGCCAGCAGTTCATCCGCACGCTGCAGGTTTTGTCCGCCACGTCCGAAGCGCTGACTGCCAAAATAGTTGGGTACGCCGGCATCACGGATGCGTTGCAAGCGCTGCTCGGCCTCGGCGACGTCACCCGCCACGCTGTCGATCCTGATGCCGAAGCGATTGCCGCGCAGCGAGCCACGGCGGATCTTTCGGTTGTGCCGTTGCGCGTCGATCACCTGCAGGGATTCGTCCTCGATCATTGACCAGTCCGGCGCCTCGCGTCCCGGCAGCTGTACCGAAAAATGTTGCGTGGTAACCGCATTGCGGTCTTTGAGCCCGGCGTAACCGATCGCCACCTGTGGCACACCGGCGAGCCGCGCGATCGCCCTCGCCACGTCATGGGTATTGCGTTCGCGTTTGCGCACGGTCAGAAAGACGTGCTCGCCATCGCCCGAGGCCTGGTAACCCAGCTCTTCCTCGACGACGAAGTCCTCCGGCGAGGCACGCAGCCGTCCGCCCAACACCGGCCCACCATGGGCGAAAGGCAGCTCCAGCGTCGGATCACCCGATGGCAGGGACTGTGTCATCAGATCGCCACCAGCAGCACGACCGCATGCGCAGCGATGCCTTCGCCACGCCCTGTGTAACCCATGCGTTCGGTCGTGGTGGCCTTGACGTTGACCCTGTCTTGCGCGACCCCCATGTCCTGGGCCAGATTCGCGCACATGTCCCGGATGTATGGACCCATGCGCGGCGCCTGGGCCACGATAGTGGCGTCGAGATTGGATACCCGCAGGCCATGCGCCGCGACGGCGTCTCGCACGCGACGCAACAGTACGCGACTGTCGATTCCGCGGTACTGCTCATCCGAATCGGGAAAATGCCGCCCGATGTCTCCAAGCCCGGCGGCACCGAGGATCGCGTCACAGATGGCATGAATGAGCACATCGCCGTCCGAATGTGCCTCCAGGCCAAGGTCGTGATCGATACGGACGCCGCCTATGACGATGTGAGTGCCTTCACAGAAGCGATGGGCATCAAAGCCGTGACCAATACGCATGGATGATTTACACGGGTACGAGGGAGAGCACGATCAT
>Ga0209203_1002202_pt1 | contig 13242 bp, 10 predicted proteins | sample AD_UKC109_MetaG_FD_184423 | JGI IMG/M metagenome (GOLD analysis project Ga0209203, IMG submission 184423) | Active sludge microbial communities of municipal wastewater-treating anaerobic digesters from Hong Kong - AD_UKC109_MetaG (SPAdes)... | ecosystem: Engineered > Bioreactor > Anaerobic >...
GGAATACGCCTTTGTTCACGGTTATTATTACGGAACATCGAAGGAATATGTGGAGAATCAATTAAAACACTCAGATATTTTATTAGACATAGATGTTCAAGGAGCACATAACGTCAAAAAAGCCATTTGTGATGCCGTCGTTTGTTTTGTTGCCCCTCCTGGTTATGAAGAATTGAAGAATCGATTGGTGAAACGGGCAACTGAGTCGGAACAGGATTTGAGGAAACGCTTAAATGATGCACTAGATGAATTAAAAACCATTGAACATTTTGATTATTTAGTGATCAATCGTGAAAGGGAAATAGCTTCAAAGGAATTAATGGCCATATACCTGGCAGAAAATTTAAGGGTGCATAGACAACTTGATAAAATACAGACTTTCAAGAATATCCATGAGGGAGGATTATAAATGTCAAATGTAGGTTTCAATTACGATGAATTGTTAAAAAAGATTCCATACAAGTACGCCATTCCTATATTAATCGGTAAAAGGGCGGAAAGGCTGAAAGAGGAAAAACTCCTTAGGGAGAATCATGCCGAACTGGCTGAACTTGTAACTGAGGCAGCACGGGAATTAACTGAAGGCAAGATTAAAATGAAAAACGAAGATATGATGAAACTCTTAAAACCTGAAGTGAAATAGAATCGGAAATGGGAATTAAAAAAAAGATCGTTGTATTTTTTTTGCTGATTAGGTTTCTAACGGTCTCTTTTTCATATTCAATGCAGGTATTTCCTGAAAATAAAGAGCCAGGAGCTTATTTGTATTGTCTGATGGATACCTATTATGCAACTATTGCATCAGCAAACGTTTTTATTACAGGTAAAGATTTGTTTTTTACTCTCGATACTTTTGTAGCCGGCTCGAAAGTGATTTCAGGCGCTTATATTCCATCTAAAGAGATCATAGACTTTATGGAGTATGACATTCATTGTAACATACAACTGTCCGGTGGAACCGAATATTATACTGAAAAGCTTCTTGGAATTAAGGGTTTTTTGATGCCTTTGTATCCACCGGAGATTCCTTTTGAGTCCCAGATAATTGCCAATCATCAGGTGCTTCAAGGAGAATACCTTTATCAGCTTGCTTCTGAATATGGTGTTGAACGGGCCGATCTTGAGATACTGAATGAAGATTCCACTACCGGCTTGCATGCGGGAGATCAATTGAAAATTGGCAGTGTTGTCTTCGAAGAAAGCCCCTATGAAATAGAAATTTCGTTAGATAAATGTCAACTGACGCTGTACTATGACGGCGCTAAACTGTTATCATTTCCCGTAGCAGTGGGAAGGGGAGTGAGTACCCCTCCCGGTATCTATTCTGTAAAAAGAAAAGTCGAAGACCCAGCCTTGTACTGGGAAGGAGAGACAATTCAGCCACTTTCACCGATTAACGGGTTGGGAAAGTGGTGGTTGGAATTGAGTAACCCCCAGTATGGGATCCACGGAACCAATAAACCATGGGAAATTGGCAAGAGGATTTCTCATGGATGTATCCGGATGTTTAACGAAGATGTGACACTACTTCAGAGTTTAATTCCAATTGGAACACGTGTAATCATCCGATAAGAATGAGCTGCTATAGAATTCTTTTTGTTTTCCATCTTTCCCACCCTCTGTGGGATGGGGTACTAAAGAGGTCTTTTTTTGATTAAGAAAAAAATCCTTATTGTAGACGATTCACCGGTTACTTTACTGATATTAAAAAAATATCTGGAAACAGAATACGATGTGATTAACGCTCAGAATGCTGATGATGCGATTCGAGAGATGAATGCCAATGATCCGGATTTATTCATTTTGGATATTATGATGCCGGGAATGGATGGATTTGCATTATGCGACATGATCAAAAATAGGGATCATGAGGCGTTTATTCCTATTATCATCATCAGCGCATTAGAAGACAACGAATCCAAACTTAAGGGATTGGAATCCGGTGCAGATGAATTTATAACCAAACCAGTCAATCAATTTGAATTAACAATGCGTGTGAAAACCCTTTTAAAGATCAAAGACTTATACGATAAGCTAAATGCACGTGAGAAATTGTTTAAAGCCGTTTTCAACAACCTCAACAGCGGAATTATCGTTACCGACAAAGCAGGACATCGCCTTGAAGTCAATGACAAGGCAGTGGAATTGTTGGGTTATACAAAAGAGGAAATGAAAACTTACAGTGAAGATTCCCCTCAAAATTTGGATATCAATCAATCAGAAGGTGTTTTTCAGCAAATGGTTTCCGGTGAAATAGATGCCCACGAAAGAGAGAGTTTGCTTTCGAGAAAAGACGGTTCGCAATTTTGGGCGAGACATTCAATAACATCTATAGAAGATAACAACGGAAATCCCGAAAAGATTATCAGCATGTTCACCGACATTACAGAGACCAAGCTTGTTCAAAGCCGACTTGCCAATTATGCCACTCTTCTTAAGAAACTGATTGAAGCCATTCCTATGCCCATGTATGTCAAGGATATCGATGGCGTGTTTATCGAATGCAATGAAAGGTTCTGTAAGTTGGCCAATCAGCCCAGGGAAGAAATCATCGGAAATAAATTGTATTCATTTTTTGATAAAAGAGCAATCAAAGAGATTAAAAAAGCTGAGATGGCACTCCTTAAAGACGGTGGACACCGGGAATTTGAATTAGCCTTAACGGATGCACAGGGAAACAAAAAGGAATTTGCCTTTTACAAAGAAACCTTTTCAACCAGTAATGAAATTGCAGGACTTATTTGTATCATGGTGGACATAACCATGAAAAATCTCCTGGAAGACCGCTTGAGAGAGGCTAATCAAGTCCTTAGGGAGCAGGCTATCCGAGATGGTTTAACCGGCTTATACAATCACAAAAAGAGTTTAGAATTGCTTGAAGATGAAATAAAGCGTTCCAAGCGGTATTCAAATCCTCTGTCCGTTCTGATGATGGATATCGATTACTTTAAAAAGGTCAACGATCAATATGGGCATCAAACCGGAGATGATGTTTTGGTAACTGTTTCTGAAATTATTCAGAGTAATATTAGGGAAACCGATATTGCAGGAAGATACGGCGGAGAAGAATTTTTAATTATCTTTCCTCATACAAATTGTGAAGAATCATTTAATACGGCATTAAGAATCAACAAAAGCCTTAAAAAATACCAGTTCAAAGAAGGTTTCAGATTAACGATCAGTGGCGGATTATCTGAATGGCAGGGTGAAAATGCAGCTCAGCTAATTCAGAAGGCGGATAAACTACTATACAAAGCAAAAAATGGAGGTAGAGACAGAATTGAAGCAGTTGGAAAGACTTAGAAAATTCAGCGTTTCAGACTTTTTTGACTTCAGGGGGAACAACACTTCTTTAAGAACCGAAATTCTTGCAGGTATCACAACCTTTTTGGCAACCATGTATATCATCATCGTTAATCCAATGATCATTAGCAACACTGGGATGAGTTTTTCCGGTGTATTGACCGCTACAGTTCTTGTGTCGGCCTTTAGCAGCATAATGATGGGTATTTATGCCAAAAACCCCATCGTGCTAGCTCCCGGTATGGGTATCAATACCTTTTTTGCCTATTCTCTTGTCATAGGAATGAATGTAAAATGGGAAGTGGCTTTGGGAGTTGTTTTTTGGTCTGGTGTTATATTCTTGATCTTATCAATACTCAATATCCGAAATGCCATTGTCAACGCCATTCCAACAAGTCAAAAGCAAGCGGTGGCGGTTGGCATTGGTTTGTTTATCGCAATAAATGGCTTTATTGAATCAGGGTTTATTGTTTCTCATCCGGATACGGTATTAGGGCCGCCGGCGGTGAACCCTTTAACCATTACCTTTTTAGTAGGACTGATTATCACTGCTATTTTACTTGTCAAACAAATCAAGGGGGCTCTTATCCTTGGCATTGCCATCACGACCATTATTTCCATACCTATCGGTCGATGGTATTACGATGCAACTTTGTCCGGTAATCCCTTTTCAACTGTTGTAAGCTGGCAGGGATTTTGGGCAAAACCAGATTTCAGTTTGTTTTTTTCCCTTGATTTAATAGGCTCTTTAAAATTTTCTCTGTTGCCGGCCATGTTTTCGTTTATTTTTGTGGATATGATTGATTCATTATCCACTTTTATCGGAGTGGCAGAGGCTTCCGGCTTAAAAGACAAGAACGGCAAGCCGAGAAATCTTAAACAATCGCTGATTGTAGATGCCATTTCATCGTTGATGTCAGGGCTATTTGGCACCAGTTCGGGTTCGAGCTATATCGAATCGGCAACAGGTATTGCACAAGGTGGTAGAACAGGTATGACCGCTGTTGTTGCCGGACTATTGTTTTTACCCTTTATGTTTTTTTCTCCCTTGTTATCCATCGTTCCTTCGGTGGCAACCGCTCCGGCTTTGATTGTGGTGGGGATTTTTATGATTACCCCCATATTAAAAATCAATTGGCTTGATTACGAAGAAGCTATACCGGCCTTTTTGAGCATCATTCTGATTCCGCTTACCTTTTCGATCAATCAGGGAATCAGTTGGGGATTATTAAGTTGGACTATTTTAAAACTGTTTGTTGGAAAAGCCCGTGAAATAACCCCCATGTTAATCATTTTGGACTTCTTTGCGATTATCGTGCTGATTATTGAGTAGTTTAATTATAAGCCAGGCGGGTCGCTTCATCGCAAAGAACGCCGGCGATTTTTTCTTGCCAATGGTTTGATTTCCATGTTCCAAGGGCGGTATGAGTGATAAAGTAACTTTGCGGGATGGGGTGGGTTCCTAATACGACCTTCATCCCGTATTTTTCTTCGATAAACCGCTTAAAATAATCAATGTTTTGGCAAGGTGGATAACCGACCAGCATACCCGTGGCAAAGTGAATTACATCCACCCCGTTCTTTTTCATTTCAGCAGGAACATATTCGATGTTTCCTCCCGGGCAGCCGCCGCATGTTGTATACGCTCCAACCTCAACTTCCATGCCTTTATAGATACTGAAAGCCCCTTCTCTGTTCAGCAGCGAGCGGAAACATTTTCCACCGCCGCATGTGTGATAACGATTGCAAATGATGATGCCAATTTTTACTTTTTCCATTTTTTCATCCCCCATTTATAAAAATCATAAAAGTGTTCGTATACCGAATTATATCATTTTTCTTCCAATTTCCATTCAAACGCTCCGGTTTGTTCCGAAGCGATTCTGATAGTATCTCCCGGATGCAAAGCTCCCACGCCTTCCGGTGTTCCCGTGTAGATCAGATCACCCGGCATCAATTCCCAATAATGCAATATTTCTTCAATAATATCTGCAAATGAAAAAATCATGTCCTTCACTTTCCCATGCTGCCTTTTTTCATTGTTGACATAACATTTGAACTCCAAATTGTCAATTTCGTGAACATTCTCCAAAGGCACAATGTCGCCAATAGGCGTGCTGTAATCAAAGGCTTTGGATTTTTCCCATGGCAACCCCTTATTCTTAAGCTGTGTTTGAAGATCTCTTAGTGTTAAATCCAGCCCTAAGGTGTAACCGGCGACCAAGTTTTCTATCTTGTCAGTTTTTATACTGCTGTTTTTTTGCCCGATTAACAGCACCAATTCAGCTTCGTAGTGAATTTGTTCGGTTTGAACAAAATGCGGAATAGATTTTCGTTGCGGTCTTACCAAACAAGTAACGGGTTTGATAAAAATGACCGGTGTTTGAGGAACCTGGTTGTTCAACTCTTTTGCGTGATTGATGTAATTTCGGCCTACACAAAAAATCCTGTTGAACTGTTGCGTTTCAAAGACCATGCGTGTTCTCCTCAGGGATGATGATGGCAAACCGGCATCGATCACTTCCTGTTAAACAACTTTCGATCATTTCAACGTTCAATTCTTGTGAATAAAAATGTTCAAAAGGCGCTTTGGCAAAACCACCACTACAATAACACCAATCGGGATCTATGTCTGAAAAGTTATGCTGTAAATGATTCCGAACAAAGGGACAGTGACAAGCCAAAAAGCGTTTTCGTGTATCATCTTTTTCCTGAATATACTCTGCGGGATTATAGGGGATCTTGGTGATATATATTTTGTTGTTTTGCCTCACCCCTCCCAGAATCTCCTGATTTGAGCGGACAAACGAAACGACTTCCGGGGTGATCATTTGCTCGAACCAAACGGTTCCATCTTTAGCGTGTTTGTTCAATTTCGAAACGGCTCTTTCATGTCGCCCTTTCAAATATTCATCAAGGGAATTCGCTTTTTGGAAGTGTTTTTTTTCTTCATCAAAACTTTCTGAAGGAATTTGATGATTATTGCCTGCCAGTACCCATCGTGCATCTTCTTCATCCAAACAAGTTTTCAAATCTTTCATAAAATCCTTGACAAAAACGGGGTATTTTTTAGGGGAACTGCCTATGGGAAGGATTTTGATCTGTTGTTCAAGCCTCGCATCCAGTGATTTTCTCTTCACTAATTGTTGAAATCGATTCATGATGCTTTCGATCACACCGGAAACACCCAATAATTGCGTGAAGTAGATGTATATGGTGTTGTTCTTTTGACTTAAAAAGTACCTGGCCAAGAAAATGATCCGTTTGATAGTATTTTCATCCGTTTCAATCAGATAATCCATGTAATTCTGAATATCATCAGTAGAGCATGTGTTTAAATCACTTCCCTTTTCTTTCAGAAATTCTTGGAGTTTTTCGACTGATTGTATGGCATATTCAATTTGATCATCGTTAATTCCCTTTTCTTTCAAATAGGCAACATAGATGTCTTTTTTCATGATCGTCCTCCATTTGATTATTTTACAAAGTAATCCACACCGTTTTGGAAGATGTCCTGAATTTGCATGTGGGGAATATTTTTGTACAGACCAAAACGTACTCTTTCATTGTGCCCCATTTTTCCCAGAACCCTTCCATTCGGGCTCGTTATTCCTTCTATGGAAGCCAAAGATCCGTTGGGATTTGAAATACCCATGGGGTCAATTGTTCCATCCTCTTCGCAATAACAGGTTGCGATCTGGTCGTTTTTCAGTAGGTGTTCCAGCATTTCTTGAGTACAATAAAATCTTCCTTCCGTGTGGGAAAGTGGCATTTTGTAACTTTTTCCTAATTGCTCTGAATTGAACCAGGGGGAAGTGACAGAGACAACTTTTGTGTTTGCAATAGTCGAGATATGTCTACCAATGTGATTGTAGGTCAAAGTAGGAAGGGTTTCATCCGGTTGACGGTATTCACCAAACGGCAGCAGTCCCAATCGCAACAGGGCCTGAAATCCGTTACATATGCCAAGTATCAACCCGTCTGAGTCACTCAGCAGTTTTTCTACAGCCCTTTGAATTTTCATGTGTCTGAAACAAGCGGCAATGAATTTTCCCGAGCCATCGGGTTCATCTCCCGCACTGAATCCTCCGGGTATCATCAGGATCTGACTTTTGGATATTTCCTGAGCAAATAGTTCAGAGGATTCCTCAATGGCGGATGGGGTGAGGTTTCTAAAGACACTGATTTGACATTGAGCACCGGCTCTCTCGAAAGCCATTCGGGAGTCGTATTCACAATTTGTTCCCGGAAAAACAGGAATGAACACTCTTGGTTTTGTATTCCTGTTTAAGTTAATCTTTTTATTTTTAACTTGCTCCTTTAAAGTAGCGTTAGATGTGAATACAGGGTGCAGATTATCATCTATGTGTTCTTTCAGGGGAAATATCTCTTCAAGGGGTTTTAACCATGTTTGTTCCAACTCAGATAATGTTTTTGTTTTTCCGCCTAATTTGATGACCTTTTCTCCAATTGTTTTTCCAATGATCTTTCCACCTTTTTGAAAGAGCTTTTCGGAGACATCTGCTTCACATTCAAGCAATAAGGATCCGGGTAAGCCTTCCAGTAAATCCTGATCATTGTCATCATATAGTTCAATGCCAATTTGGTTTCCAAACGCTCTCAAACATAGATTATGCAAAATACCAAAGCGATCAGGGGCTGCACAAGAGTGGATTTTCTTATGCTGAATCAATTCGTGAATAATTTGAAAACGTTCTCTGATTGTTTGAAAATCGGGCATGAGGTTTTCATCCACTGGTGTTTTTAAATAGACGATGTCATGATTTTTCTCTTTCAGCTCATTGGTGCACACAGCAGACTCTTCGGTAATACTCACTGCAAAACTGATGAGTGTGGGTGGTACATCCAGATCCTCAAATGAACCCGACATACTGTCTTTTCCTCCTATAGCGGCATAGCCCAATTCTTTTTGGGCTTTGTATGCTCCCAATAGAGCTGCAAACGGCTTTCCCCAGCTTTCAGGATCAGACCGCAGGGTTTCAAAATATTCCTGGAGACTCAACCAGATTTTCTCCGGATGTCCTCCTGCGGCAATCAACTTCGTACAAGACTGAATAACGTTATATACACCACCGTGAAAGGGACTCCATTGTGTTAAATACGGGTCATAGCCATGAGCCATCAGGCTGATGGTTGACGTTTCACCCGTTTCAACCGGTATAAAGGCTGCCATAACCTCAGCCGGTGTTCTTTGTTTTTCGCCCCCGAAAGGGAAAATAGCCGTTGAAGCGCCGATGGTACTGTCAAAACGCTCAGCCAATCCCTGTTGAGCACAGGCATTTAAGTTCGACAGTTGTTCTTCTAATATTAAGAAAGGTTCCGTTTGATTCCGGTCGAAATCAATGTACCCTTGAGTGCTCTTGGGCGCTTTGATAAAAACATCCCGAACCTGTTTTACGCCGTTTGTGTTGAGAAAGTCACGGGATAAATCAACGATGGTCTGTCCGTGCCATTTCATCTTTAGTCGGTTTGAGTCTGTTACCTTTGCTACTTGATAACATTTGAGATTTTCTTCGTTGGCGGTTTTTTCTAAGAAATCATAATCTTGTGGTGAAATAACGACTGCCATTCTTTCCTGAGATTCCGATATGGCCAATTCAGTCCCATCCAGTCCGGTGTATTTTTTTTCAATGGCATCCAGGTTGATATCCAGTCCATCCGCCAGTTCGCCTATTGCCACACTGACTCCTCCTGCACCAAAATCGTTGCATTTTTTGATTCTTTGGGTAATCAGGGGATTTCGAAAGAGCCTTTGCAATTTCCTTTCCATGGGGGGGTTGCCTTTTTGAACCTGAGCTCCGCACTTTTCTATAGACTCTTTTTCATGGCTTTTTGACGATCCGGTGGCACCTCCGCATCCATCTCTTCCGGTGTCTCCTCCGATTAACAGGATAAGATCCCCCGCAAGAGGCTGTTCACGCTTGACATTTTTAGAGGGGACAGCTCCAATAACAGCCCCGCATTCTAACCGTTTGGCCAAAAAGCCGGGATGATAATATTCTTTTACCATTCCCGTGGCGATTCCGATTTGATTGCCGTAAGAACTGAATCCATGAGCAGCTTCTGTTGTAATTTTTCGCTGGGGGAGTTTTCCTTTTATGGTTTTTTCTATGGGTGTTCTGGGATCAGCGCTGCCGGTTACCCTCATGGATTGATAAACATAAGCCCTTCCGGATAAAGGATCTCGAATGGCACCACCGAGACAAGTCGCAGCACCACCAAAAGGCTCAATTTCAGTTGGATGGTTGTGTGTTTCGTTTTTAAACAGCAAGTTATAGGGAATTTTACCTTGCGGAGTATTCACATCAATCTCTACAGTACAGGCGTTGATTTCATCGGTTAGAACTAATTCTTTTAATCGATCGGCTCTTCTTTGAACTTTCATCTGGAGGGTGGCCATATCCATCAGGGTTAGCGGTCGATCTTTACCGTAATAGCTTTCAAAATCATCTTTAAATTCCATGAAAGCCTTTTTCAGCGGTTCGTTTGAACGTGCCTGATCAAATTGGACAGATGAAAGGGTAGTCGAAAAGGTGGTATGCCGGCAATGATCAGACCAATAAGTGTCAATCACTTTCAGTTCCGTGATGGTGGGGTCTTTTGTTTCTTTGCGGAAATAATCCTGACAAAGAACTAAGTCCTCTACGGACATGGCTAGCTGATGGTCATGATGGAATTGATTTAATGACGCCTCACCCATTTGGGTAAAACCGTCCAGCCGCTGAACAGATTCGGGAATGTGTGAAGAAACAATCAAACTGACCGGTTTATCTTTTTCAGCCACTTTGGAGTCAACCGGGTTGATCAGATAATTTTCAATCTTTTTTACCTGTTCTTGAGACAGTAGTCCAAAAAGAGTGTAGAATTTTGCCGTTTGGACCAAAGGAGTGGATTCATTGATGAGTATTCGAATACATTGTTCGGTTGAATCGGCCCTCTGATCGTATTGGCCAGGCAAATATTGCGAACCAACCCAGTAGTCTCCTTTTGGCATTGCGGATAAGGGATTGATTGTCAGCTGATCTGAAACTGTTGTCACTGCATCAGTATAAACCAAATCAACAACCGGGTCACAGAGGATCAGATTGATGACCATCCCAAGTTGTTCTCTTTCAATGCCTGTCATATCATACCGGTTGTACAGGTGAAGATCTGTCAATTCTCTAATCAGTAGATGTTCTCTCAGGTCTTGTAACAGGTGTTTGGCTTCTACATCGAAACCAGTCTTTTTCCTGACATAGATTCTGAAGATGTCACTCATTACTTCTCTCCCAGGTTGAATCGCTTGTAGACAGCATCCACATTTTGCAGGTAATGATCAGGCTTAAAGATCTGAGATATTTCTTCAGCATTTAAATAATCGGTAATTCTCTTGTTTTGAAGTATAGCAGTTTTAAAGTCTCCGGAAGTATTCCAGCATTCAAGGGCTTCTTTTTGCACAATCTGATAGGCTTCTTCCCTGCTCAACCCTTTTTCGATCAAAGCCAGCATGACCCGTTGAGAATAAACCAGATTATAGGATTGTTCGAAATTTTTCAGCATGTTGTCTTCATTGACTACCAAATTTTCCATCATCCAAATGATTTTATCCAGCATATAATAAGCAATCAAGCAGGAATCGGGGATGATGACCCTTTCAATAGATGAATGGGAGATGTCCCTTTCATGCCAAAGGGCGATATTTTCCAATGAAGCATCCGCATTGCTCCTGAGCAATCTGGCCATTCCGCAAAGTCTTTCGCTGATGATGGGGTTTTTTTTATGCGGCATGGCGGAAGATCCCCTTTGACCTTTCCTGAATGGTTCCTGGGCTTCCTGCACTTCCGATCTTTGAAGATGCCTGATTTCAAGGGCTATTCTCTCGATAGATGCCCCCAAAAGCGCCAAAGAAACCAAATACTGGGCATGAACATCTCTGGGAACAACCTGTGTGGAACATTCACAAACATCCAGTCCCAATTTGGACAGGGCTTTCGCCTCAACTTCGGGTGTGATGTTGGCATAATTGCCAACAGCCCCTGAGATTTTTCCTTGAGAGATTTGATGCAGGGCTTGTTCAAGCCTTGTCTGATTGCGTTGTGCTTCGCTTAAATACGACAGCCATTTGAGCCCAAACGACGTGGGTTCGGCGTGTATGCCATGGGTTCGTCCCAAAGTCACCGTTTTTTTGTACTTTAGGGCACCTTTTTTAAGCACATCAATAAACAACCGGTTTTTGTCGATGATCAGCTGCATTGCATCACGCATGGCTATTGACCAGGCCGTATCCACAACATCCGAGGAAGTCATCCCCATATGAAAATACCTGGCTTCATCCCCCATATTCTCCGTTATGCCTTTGATGAATGCAATCACATCATGTCGGGTAATCTCCTCTATGGATAATATCTTTTCCACATCGATATGAGCATTTTGACGTATTTTGTCGGCCGTTCCCTTCGGGGCTTTTGCCGTCTCTTCAAAGGTCTTTACCACCGACAGTTCCACCTCTAACCAGCGTTGATACTGAGCTTGTAAGTCCCAGATTTCCTTCATTGGAGATAAGGAATATCTCTCAATCATTGTCCTCCCCCTTTTTCTCGTTTGTATAATCGAAAATTTTATTATTATAGCTTACGGTGAAATCATAACATGATAGGGCTAAATCGGCAACCCTCAACAGTTAAAAAAGATGTAAACACAAACGAACAAAGATCTTGACAAAAACTGTTAAATTGTGTATATTAATTCATTGAGTGGAGAAATCAAATGGAACGAGAGTTCTGTCATTGAGGTAAAGGATGAAAAGATTTATCTGTAAATCATGCTTCAAGACTTCCTTCTCCAGTTCTTCAGTAATCAATCAAAAAGACCTCAATTGCCCTTATTGCGGGCATGAGGAACTGGTCGAGATTAACCCTGATATCAAGATTGGGGAGTTGCTGTGTCTTTTAGGAATCCTGAACGAAGAAAAACTGGCCATGGCTTTGGAACGTCAGAGGATGATGAATGAGAAAATCGGGAAAATCCTGATTCTTATGAACATGATCACTTCAAGAGACTTAAAAAAGGCCTTAAGTATTCAGTCCCAAAGGATTTAAAAAAGAAAGGCAATCGAAAAAGACTTAATAATATCAAATGAAAACACTCATAATATAATAAATAAGTGTTCATCTTTGTTGAGGTGTAAGGATGGTATGCGAAATAATCTGTGTTGGTACGGAGCTGTTGTTGGGATCTATCGTCAATACCAATGCGGCTTTTATCTCCGAAAGACTTTCCGGAATGGGAGTATCCTTATATAAACAAACCGTAGTAGGCGACAACGCCATAAGGATTAAAGACGCTTTGCAGGCGGCTTTTCAAAGTGCCGATTTGGTAGTCATGAGCGGTGGTTTAGGACCCACGCAGGATGATATTACCAAAGAGGCTGCTTGTAATTTTTTTGAACAAGAAATGATATTACATGAACCCTCTCTGGAGAGACTTAAAACCTATTTTAACGATCGTCCGATTAGTAAATTTAACTTAAAACAAGCTATGTTCCCCAAAGAAGCCATCGTTATCGACAATAACAACGGCACCGCCCCGGGGGCAATATTGCAAAAAGACAAAAAAAGAATTGTACTGCTTCCCGGTCCTCCCAATGAATTGCATCCTATGTTTGAAAAAGTCTGTAAAATCCTTTCAGGTTATCAAAGAGGAATCTTCCTGTCAAAGGAACTCAAGATGTTTGGCATTGGCGAAAGTTACATGGTGGAGATCATTGAAGACATCATTGACAGTCAAACTAACCCAACGATTGCACCCTATGCCGGAGATGGAGAGGTCAAATTGCGCTTAACCGCCTCAGCCGATACCGAAGCAGAAGCGTTATCAAAGATTCTCCCGGTTGAACAACAAATAAGGGAAAGATTAGGACAATATATATATGGGACC
>Ga0209203_1002204_pt1 | contig 13233 bp, 14 predicted proteins | sample AD_UKC109_MetaG_FD_184423 | JGI IMG/M metagenome (GOLD analysis project Ga0209203, IMG submission 184423) | Active sludge microbial communities of municipal wastewater-treating anaerobic digesters from Hong Kong - AD_UKC109_MetaG (SPAdes)... | ecosystem: Engineered > Bioreactor > Anaerobic >...
TGTCTCAGTTCTTCGTCAATCAGGTCTATCGCTTTCCGGGCGGCAACATTCTGTTCCCCCAGTGTAGCAGGTAATGAGACAATTGCTCCCGTCCACTCGGTTAAATTCGGCCTTATTCCCGGGTTTACTATAATTTCTGTAACCAGTGATTTGGATTCTTCATCAGATATGCCCTTGGGGCAATTTAAATTGTATTTTTCGATTCCATCTTTTAATGACCAGCAGTATTTCCAGTAGAACTCTTGGGTTTTAATATTTATGATTTGTCGAACTAATGATCTGTAAATGGGAAGTGCGTTAAATGGATCTGCATTATTTGAATTCTGTGCAAGATAAGCTTCTACAGCATCAATAATATCTCTATTTGTCGGAAAGCCATTGTCTCTCATGTTGTGATAAGTGGATGAGTTAATGTGAATATCTTGCCACTGTGAGGCATGCATAAAATCAACTATCAGATTCCAGCAGTTCTCATCACAGGTTTTCTGTGTATCGAGAAACTCTAAAACTCTCTTTCCGGCATCAGTTGCTTGCTGATAGGCTTGTATCTTGGATTCGGTCAGCGTGATTGAACTTTGAATTTCTTTCTTGAGCTCATTGAGTAATTGTGTTTCTTTCTGAAATATAATTCTTTGTTCATTCCAGTTTGCAACCTGAATACCAATAAAAACCCCAGCCACAACGATGATAAAATCGATAAATATAGCAAACCAGTTTTGGTTTTTGATGTGATGAGTGATTCGGCGCAATAGCATTTTTTAGAATTGTTGTTTTTATACGTTCCTCTATGTTTTACCTTATATCATTATGTTTAATTTATGTAAATAAAAAAGGCTTGAACGAACTTCAAGCCTTTTCATTTCTGATTAACGAGTTATATTTAAGGTTTAGTAAACAAGAATCATTATGTTTCCGTCGATACCTGTTCCTGTGTTTGAGTTATATACAAAACAGAATAAGTCAGTATTGCCTGTTGTATTATTATGACAATTTGCAGATACTGCTGATGCAGATATTGGAGAAACCTGAAAATATCTGTTACTTAAACTCTCAGGAAAATGAATTCGGCAAATACCTGTGCCTGCCACAGCAGTTGTTGTAACCGAATTACTATCGACGCCATTATAATATTTTGTAATTGAAGTACTGGCTCCATTACATCTGGCTTCAACCATATACTTCATCATACCGTTACTTGATGAAGGTTGCTTCATATCACCAGCGACATAAAGACCGTCTGCCGGAGGGGTTGTAAAAGCTCCAAGTGCTGTTCCACCATTAGATCCAACCGTTAGCTTGGTATTGCTATCGACTCTGACTCTAAGAGCTGTATTTCCGGCAGGTGCTTCAACCATTAAATTGGCTTGAGGGTCTGTAGAACCAATTCCAACCAACCCATCAGGATCAATAGTTAAACGAGGTTGGTTCAATCCAGTAATCAGATGAAGATTTCCTGTGGAACCTGCGCTTGTGCCGACTTCAAAATCAGCATCTGTAATACTACCGGATGGAGTTTGATAGGAGCCAATGTATCCACGGAAAACATCGTTTTCTGAAAATATCACATACATATTTGAGCCGCCGTTAAACCTTGCAGTTTCAAAACCGCTCGTTGTTGAAACATGCAATCGTGGGACAGGGTTATTTGTACCTATACCAACATTTTCATTGGTGAAAATTTCACTACCATTTACACTCCATGGAGAACTAGGATTTGTTGCAGGTCCCCATTGAAAACCGTTAAAAGTCAGGACTTGTCCGGCGGTAGCATTGCCATTAACCAAGTTACTGGCAAGTGGAACGGATTGCAGCTGTTGTAGTGGGCTTAATGTTGTGTAAGCACCACCAACTGAGGTTTTACGAACACTCACCTCAAAATAGTAGTTTTCATAGCCATCAAACATTGCTATGCCGAAACTCACATTCATAGAAAACAGGCCGTTGGTCACCTGAACACCATTGTGTTGAGAAGTCACTCCCACTTGTTGAGCTGCTCCATCAAGCATAACGACCTGAATATCATATTCGCCATTTGCAGGAGAACCATTATCCAATAACTCACCCTGATAAGTGAATGAATTATCCATTTGAGCAGATACATTCATTGCCAGTCCAAATGTTAAAAGTATTATTAAAATATTTTTCATCATATATCTCCGGAGTTACTCCACTCCATTTTTAAAAATTAAATCATTGTTTTCGTGCCAATAACCGCTTTGCAGAGTGTAATTGCCACCTGTTTGTTTATCGTTGACATCGACTTGCCCGAAACTGCCATTAATCTCATAAGATCCTCCACTCATGACGCCCCCACCGCTATTGATGGTATGCTTTCTGATTTCGTATTGTGCAAAAGCAACCTGACTGATGAGGGAAAACACAATAAGAAAAATCAGCAGCTTGGTATCACTAGCTTTTTTACTTGTCATTTTAGATTTCCTGTATTTTTTGTTTACATAAGTCATATACGTCCTTTAAAATTTTTTGGTGACAACTTTTCTATTAATTTCGAGATAATGAAAGATTTAAAATACAAACAACAAGAGTCTGAATATCTAACCATGAGCAGACTATTACTCACGATTATCTTTTTTCTGGTAACAATCGTATTATTGGTTATCGGATTTTTCAGTGAGACCGATTTTGCTGATATCGGCAAAACTCTGATAGGTGTTTGGGTGCTTTATTTTTTTCTGTTTTGGTATCAAAAGGCGGCATACAATCGCTATAGCTATGCCATGGATCATCAAGGGCTTTATATCAATCATGGTGTTTTATGGCGTAAAAAAATTGTTATCCCCAGAAACCGAGTTCAGCATACCGACATTGCTCAAGGTCCTTTAGATCGTCAATTCGATTTAGCTGAACTTGTGATTCATACCGCAGGGACACGAAATGCTTCGGTTAAACTGGTCGGGGTATTTCGCGAAGATGCTGAAGATTTAAGAGAGTCGCTTTCTTTTGATGAAAGCAATGATGCGGTATGAACAAATCCAAAGAAAAATTGTCCGGCGGAAATAGACTTCACAAGTTTTCGCCTTTGTTTATTTTGATTCATGTGATCTGGAAGTCAATTGTACCGTTGGCATTTGGACTTTATACCTATAGCAAAGTTAACTCAGCGAATCATATTATCATTGCATTTGCAGTCGTTATTTCTGCATTTTCACTTTTGCAGTACTGGTTTTATCATTATTGGCTTGAAAACGATAAGATAGAAATTAAAGAAGGTATATTTTTTAAACAACATCGAAAAGTACCTTATACCCGCATACAAAACGTCAATGTGGTGCAAAATCCTTTGCAAAGAATTCTGAAAGTTTCAACATTGCAACTGGAGTCTGCGTCTGGCGGCAAACCCGAAGCCGTCATGCGAGTCGTCGGGCTTGACGTTGTTGAGGAGTTGAAACGACGGGTCAAAACAGCCAATTCCAATTCAAGTGCAACTATTGATGAAACTCAGTATGAAGTGGCAGAGGATAAAAAATTGGAATCAGCGGATTACCTGCTTAAAGTTTCGACCAAAGACGTCATCAAATTTGGAATTATTTCGCAGAAAGGAATGGTTTACGGTGCTTTGATTTTTGGTTTTCTGGCACAAAACCAAATATTCATGATGAAACTTATGACCTATCTGGATTTGTTTTTTACTATTCCTGATTTTACTAAAATCACTTTTGCAGAAGGTGTGATTTATGTGTCTGTGATCGGCTTGGTAATGTTTGTATTTTTACAATTGATGTCCGTACTTTGGGCATTAATGAAGTTTTACCAATTTCAGATTGAGAAACAAACGGATCGTTTACAAGCGAATATGGGATTGTTATCAAAAGTATCTGCTACGATTCCGTTGAAAAAAATCCAACTTTATCGCATCAGCGAAAACCCCTTGCATAAGTTTTTTAATGCCAGAACCATCACCATAGAAACAGCCGGCGGAGTAAATACTGATAAAAGCGGGATAGTGATGCGCTGGCTGGCTCCTATTATGAAAAAAGTCGATGTCGCAACATTTATCAGGAAAGTCGAACCTAAAATAAAAATTGGTTCTGTTGATTGGCAATCTTTACCACATCGAGCCTGGAAAAGGGTCTTTAAGAAAGGAATCTATCTCAGTGTTTTCATATTAGCAGTTCTGCTAACTTTGGATTATCTTCCTTTTTTTTCAATCAGAAATTATATTTGGTTTGTTTTTCCATTAACTTTACCTTTGGCATTTTTCTATGCAAAAAATTTTGTTAAAAAAACAGGGTATTATTTTGATGATGATATCATTTGTTTTAAAAGCGGAGTTTGGTTTGGTAAACAAAGTTTTGTGAAAATTAAAAAAATCCAAACTATTATGATTCATGAATCACCGTTTGATCGTAGAAACAAAATGGCAACGCTTGAGATTGATACCGCCGGTTCCAATTTGCTGTTACACCATGTAAAAATTCCCTACTTGGAATTGCATGATGCTTACCAAATAAGGAATTTTATAAATAACAAGCTACAATCTGAAGATTTTGATTGGTGACAATTCCTTTTATTTAAGGGTGAACTCTCGACAATGAATGCGGTTGTATCCATCCCATATACATGGCAAAAATGATAAACATGAATAAAGCGAAACTAACTGCAATTCTAACAGTGAGAAAACGCACAGTATTTGTTCCCCTGCCTTTTTCCTTTATCAGATAAAACATCGCCAGACCGAGATTATAAATAATAAAAAGCAATACCAGAATAATAAAAATTTTCATTATTAAACCCTAGTTATTGCTGCCAAGCTCTGATGGTTTTTGTGAGTTTTCAGCTATTAATTTGCTTTTTTCCAATTCCAGCATGTCTGAAATAATTCTGGCTGCTTCTTTAAGGATAAAGTCTCCGTCAGGCTCTGAATTATTCTCAGACTCGGTTTCTTCATCGCTGAGATCAATGGTTTCACCTTTCACATCATCTTCAGAATTATACAGAACCTTGACTAAGGTAATCGCAGGATCAAGGCTACCTTTAAGGATTTCTTCTCTTTGTTGTTTACGTTGTTTCTTTTTATCTTCTTGCTCGTCATTTTCCTGTTTTCGTTTACTTTCAGATAAGGAAACAGTGATGTCTTCCTTGAGCTCATTGTAATAGTCATAATCTTCTTTAATAAAAGTGAACTCAGGGTTTAGTTCCTCTCTTTGCTCGTACTGTTTTCTCAAAACAGGAATAATTTGTGTTAAGTCTCCGGACATATCATAATTTGAGCGTTTAATACTCGTCCATGGTAAAGCATTTTCGTATTCGCTTTCACCATAGCTGTCGGTACCGGCTCTGTCAGGAAATTGAATATCAGGAATTACTCCACGATTTTGTGTGCTTCCGCCATTAATCCGGAAAAATTGAGATAATGTCAGTTTCAGTTGTCCCATTGGATGTTCATTGCTACTACTGGCGTAATTTTGCAAAGGAATCAAACTTTGGACTGTACCTTTGCCGAAACTTCTTTCTCCGACAACAACAGCTCTGCCATAATCTTGCAACGCCGCCGCAAAAATCTCTGACGCAGATGCAGAAGCACGATTAATCAGAACAATAACCGGCTTATCCCATACCACCGATTTATCCATATCCCGATCAACCGAGATGTTTCCCCGAGAATTTTTAATTTGAACCACCGGCCCTTGCTCGATAAACAATCCTGTCAAGTCTCTCGCTTCAGTTAATGAACCACCACCATTGTCACGCAAATCCATGATTAATGCTTCAACATTTTCTTTCTCAAGTTTGGAAAGAATTTTCTTAACGTCTTTGGTAGTGCTTCGAAAATCATCTTCGCCGTCAGCTTTTGCATCAAAATCGAGATAAAAAGCAGGCAAGTTTATAACTCCAATTTTATGATTCTGGGCATCTGAATCGACTTCTAAAATTTGATACTGAGCTGCTTGTTCTTCCAGTTTTACTTTGTCACGAACAATCGCGATGATATGTGGCTTTGCATCGAGGCTTTCATCTTCTCCAATGACAGATAATCTGACAACCGTTCCTTTTTCACCGCGAATCTTTTCCACCACATCATCAGTTCTCCAACCAACAACATCAATAAAACTCCCGCTTTCTCCTTGTCCGACAGCAACAATTCGATCACCGCTTTTCAGTTCACCTTGCTTTTCCGCAGGGCCACCTTTAATGATTTTCATGATGGTGACATGTTCATCTTTTATTCCTAACAAAGCTCCAATGCCTTGTAGTGTCAAACTCATGTTTATCTTGAAATTTTCTGATGTTCTGGGAGCTAAATATGATGTATGTGGTTCAATCAAATTGGCATACGAATTCATAAATATCTGAAAGACATCTTCATTATTGGAGTCGGAGACCCTTTTGTCGATTTGTTCATATCTTTTTTTCAGAGTTTCTTTAATATCATCATCCTCTTTTCCGGCGAGCTTCAGATTCAGATAATCATTTTTAACTCTTTTTCTCCATAACTCATCCATGTCTTTTTCATTAGTGATTCGATCTTCATCCTCACGATTCCAGATATAGTCTTCATCAACAGTAAAATCGAAACCTTTTTCAAGGAGTTTGACAGCATACTCGGTTCTTTCCTGAATTCTTTGAACATAAAGAGTGAAGATTTTAAAAGCGAGTTCCACATCACCGGATTTGATGGCATCATCAACATCTAATTTGTATTTATTAAATTCTGCAATATCTTGTGCATAAAAATACACTTTGTTTGGATCAAGAATTTCAATATAGTTGTCGAGTATTTTTTGTGAAAAATCATCATCGAGTTTTATCGGTTTGTAGTGTAGTTGCTCCAGCAAACGAACTAACCAGCGACTGGTTTCTTTTTGATAAGGCTCAGGTTTTAAATCAACAGCTACGGGTTTTGCAAAGGAAACTCCGCAAACGATGAAAGCTAATAGTAATAAAACACTTTGATTTAATTTGTTTCTCATAATTTTCTCTTTGAACTTTTTCTCAAACATTCTGACTAACTGCATGATTTGATAATATATCTCAATCTGTCATAAAACAAGACTTGATATTCGCATGAATTAAAAAATATGACAATAGGAGATTGTAAGGGTTTCATTTTTATGTAAATTTAATGTCATTTCAGTGATTTACTTGAAATCATTGGCTTCAAGCCTTACCTTACCGAACAAAATTTATTTACGTTTCCAAATGGAGAAATTTATATGAGAAAAACTGTAACAAGTTTATTGGCAGGAACTGTTTTGATGACTTCAGCTACTTTTGCAGCTGATTTGGATTCTGACTTACAAAAAAGAAATTACATGATTGGTTCTGACGTTGGAGCCTATATCAAGAAAAGTGGTATGGAGTTTGATACTGACTCTTTTGTTGCCGGTGTTAAAGATGCTATTGCCGGTGGAGATTTGCAATTAAATGCAGAGCAGATTGCTGAAATTCGTAAAGCTCTTCAAGAAGAGCAAAGAGCTGCTGCTGAGAAACAACGTGCTGAAATGATGGCAAAGCTGGAAGAAGACAAAGTCAAAAACCTGGAATTAGGCAAAGCATTTATGGACAAAAAAGCCAAAGAAAAAGGCGTTATGAGTACAGAATCAGGCATGCTTTATGAAGTTGTTGAACAAGGTGATGGTGCAAAACCAAGTTCCGCGAACTCAACTGTTGTGGTTCATTATACAGGTACTTTAATTGATGGAACTGAATTCGACAGCTCTGTGAAAAGAGGCCAACCAGCTACTTTTGCTTTGAATCAAGTCATAAAAGGCTGGACAGAAGGTCTGCAATTGATGAATGCAGGTTCAAAATATCGTTTCTACATTCCACCTGAAATGGCTTATGGTTCTGATGCTCGCCCAGGCAGCCCAATCGGACCAAACAGCACATTGATTTTTGATGTGGAATTGATTGAAGTTAAAGAATAATTTAATTTCTCAGGAAGTAAAATTAAAAGCCACCAATTTGGTGGCTTTTTTATTGCGTCAAGTTTTACGTCTAACCCTCGAAAACAATATTCTTTTCAATTAACTGCTGTAAGAATAGTTGGTAGTCTTCCTCAGCTTGATGGTTTGAAACATCATAATTTTCAACCAGCTTCTGAACAATGCTTTCAGATGTTTCGCCTTGGGAAAGCAACTGAAAAATATGACAGGAGGTTTCATCCAACTCATAATACATACCGGTTTTGGGTTCCAGCAGTAAAATTTTGCCATCTTCGACAGGCGTTTTTAAAACTTTTGGATTGATTTGGTACATCGACCTATATTATTCAGCTTAATAAATAAGCTGATAATCTTATCCGTTCTTTTCAGAATGGTCTAGAGCCCTTCGACAAATTTTGCTCTTTTATCCGAATTCATTTCCAACAACTTAAGGGTTAAATCGTGCCTTTGTTTAGGATTCATATCCTTCATGTGTGTTCTGATTTTTTTCCTTTGTTCGGGCTGCAAACTTTGCATCATTTCGATAATTGGCTTTCTTTTTTCGATATCGAATTGATTGACGAATTCTTTTCTTTGTTGTTGATTTTGAAAGCGTTTGAATGCTTTTTTACGTTGTTCCGGAGGCATCTGCTGAAATCTGTTGCGCAAATTTTCTCTGCGTTCCGGAGGTAAATCCTTAAACTTTTCATGAGCCTGCTTTAAACGCTGTCTTTGTTCCGGTGGTAGGTTTTTGATTCTTTCCATGCGTTTTTTTAATTTTTCCCTTTCTTCGGGTGGAAGGTTCTTAAAGCGGTTAAGTTTTTGCTCGGATTCCTTTTTCTCAACAGGACTCATAGCAATCCATTTATCGGTATTTGCGACCAGTTTCTTCTTGGTTTCATCATCCAGCTCATTCCAACTGCTTTCAAAGGGTAATAAAAGTTTTTGTTGTTCGTCACTTAATTCTTTCCATTGAGGTTGAGAGAAAGCGGATAAGCTGCAAAGTGATAAAATGATAGCTAATTTGTAATTGTAAAATTTCATTTTCATATTCAATCGGTTAGATAGTGGATAAGTCATCTTCTGAGCTTAACCACTCGTAAAATTCTAAATCTTCAACCAGTTCCATTTGGTCAATCATATCCATCTCTTGCACAATGCTGAGAGCTTGTTGATCATTAATCTGTAACGGAACACTGTTACTAAGCAACAAAGGCAAAATAATATAAGCTGCAAGAGCTGCCATTGCTGTAACCGGCATCAGCCAAAATCGGGATAAATCAAAAAAACGAGTTTTTTGTGTAAGGGCTTTTTGTCTGGACTCCCTCAGATTGTCAGAAATGTGAGAATCTAAGTTTTTAGTTTCTGTATTAATGATTTCATCAGTTAGTTGGTTTAATTTTTTATCCATTGTAAGAATCCTCATTAAATTCGATTTGTGTTCTGATTTGTTGTAAAGCACGGAACAAGTGCGTTTTTACACTTCCTTGCGAACATTTCATTGATTTAGCTGTGTCTTCGACACTCAAACCTTCCCATATCCTGCAAATAAATGCCTGAAGTTGGCGAGTTGGTAAATTATTTAATGTATTTTGTAGTGACTGCATCTGTTGTTGATAATCCAGTTTTTGTAATATAGGAATTTCATTGTCCTCGACAGCTTGGTCAATGACGTTATCTTCTTCCTCATTATGAAAAAAACTGAATAGTGACTTTCTTTGAGTATTCTTGCGATGAAAGTCAGTAATGCGATTGTGTAACATCCGATAAAACAGTGATGCCCAGTCTGAAAAATCTTTTTTGCGGTATTTTTCGACAAATTTAATCATCACATCCTGTACCACATCCAATGCATCATCAGGGTTTTTCAAAGACATGTTGGCAATCACATAGGCTTTCTTTTCGTTTTCAACAAAAAATTGATTCAGTTGCAATGTGTTATCCATTGGTTGAGTCTTTGAAGTTGCAATCGCTGTTGTTATCATTTCATTCAGTTATATTAGCATAATTGATGGCATGCTAACTAAACGAATTTATCTTACAATGGTTGACTTGAAAGTTGAAAATTATTTTCTTAGCGAATTTCAGGCAAGCGTTCAACTGTCTGAATTTGTTTTTCAAAAGGCTGTCCCTGACTATAACCTTTAATTGTTAGAATTTGTCCGGGTTTCGATTGAGCAATAAGCTCTTTGTAGTGTTTTTCATTCTTGATTTCCTCCTCATTAACATGAGTGAGAATATCTCCTTGTTTTAACCCTACTTCCAGAGCAGGCGAATCTCTGTATACTCCATAAACCAAAACACCTTTTTCAGGTTTGATGATGCGTGAACGATAATATCGTTGCGGATTGTACAAGGCGACGCCAATCCAGCCTCTTAAAACCTTACCATTTTTGACAATTTCCTTAATAATTAGACGTGTTGCATTAGAAGGAATTGCAAAGTTGATTCCCTGAGCACCATTTTGATTGAAAGTGGCTGTACTAATACCAACAACTTCTCCATTGGTATTAATAAGAGCACCTCCGGAATTTCCTTCGTTAATTGCAGCATCCGTTTGGATAAAGTTTTCAATAGTACTGACATCGATACCACTTCGTCCTTTCGCACTGATTATCCCTAACGATACACTCTGGCTTAAACCATAAGGACTTCCAACAGCCATAACAATATCCCCGGTTTGAGTTTGATCGGAGTCCGCAAATCTTGCCGGTGAAAGATTGAGAGCTTCGATTTTCAAAACCGCAATGTCTGTATCAATGTCAGAGCCAATCACACTGCCTTCAAGCAATGTGTCATCCCAAAGGGATACAATGATTTTCGTAGCATTATTAATCACATGATAATTGGTAACAATATAACCATCTGCGGTCATTATCACGCCTGAGCCCAAATATTGCTGAGTGATTGATTGTGGAACGAGTGAACTGTATCCCATCAGTCTTTTCATTGCAGGATTTAAATCAACCTCTCTTTCACTCTGTGCATAAATACTAACAACTGATGGAGCAATTTTATTGACAGCCGGAGCATAGCTGGTCGGGGTTAATGTTGAGTTAACAGATGCAGAATTATAGTTATTTAATAACTCAGGTTTAAAAAAGACAATTAAAAAACCGAGTGCCAACCCTACAAGAGTTGACTGAAAAATAAATTTGACTGCTGACTTAATGTCTATCATAAATAATCGGATTGGCAATTAACTGTAAGTATGCATTTTCTTTGTTAATTCAAGGTTAAATCTAAAATTTGTCTATATTAGAATAATTGAATACATCTTTATGTGTTAAATGAGTTAATTTTAGAGTAAAATTTGCGGGTTAAATTCAAATAAAAAAGTAGGAGTGAGTAATAATGACTGATAAAGTCAATGAAAGTCGCAGAAATCTGCTTATTGGCACTTCTGTTGTGGGAGTGGTGGGTGCTGCTTTCGCTGCGGTTCCTTTTATCAAGTCCTGGCTTCCCAGTGAAAGGGCAAAATCAGCAGGTGGACCTGTTGAGGCGGATTTTTCCAAACTGGAAATGGGCCAAAAAATGCAGGTTATGTGGAGAGGTCAGCCAATTTTTATCGTTAAACGCGATAAGACATTGTTAAACACACTTCCCGGTCTTGCAGATCGATTAAAAGATCCGGATTCCGAAAACAGCATTCAACCTGAGTATGCAAAAAATCTTCACCGTTCCAGAAAAGAAGAACTTTTGGTTATGGTTGGAATTTGTACGCATTTGGGTTGTTCACCAAAATTCTATCCTGAAATAGTCCCTCAAGCATTTGATAGTCAATGGAAAGGTGGCTTCTATTGCCCTTGCCATAACTCCAGATTTGACATCTCCGGCAGGGTATTCAGTGGATCTCCGGCAGGAACTAATTTGGTTATTCCTCCTTATGCTTTTCTTGATGAAAACAGACTGATTGTTGGTGTTGAAAAAATTGAGGGAGAGGCATAATGAGCAAAACTAAAACTTCAAAAGGCATGGGTGCAAGATTCCTTGACTGGATGGATTATCGCTTACCCGTTTCTAAAATGTGGAAAGAACATGTATCAGAATATTATGCACCTAAGAATTTTAATTTCTGGTATTTCTTCGGTTCATTAGCCATGCTGGTATTGGTTAATCAGCTTCTTACCGGAATTTGGTTAACTATGCATTATAAACCGGATGCTGAACAAGCATTTGGTGCTGTGGAATACATCATGCGTGATGTTCCATGGGGCTGGCTCATCAGATATTTGCATACAACTGGTGCTTCAGCTTTCTTTATTGTGGTATATTTACACATGTTCCGTGGTTTAATGTACGGTTCCTATAAAAAACCAAGAGAACTCATTTGGGTTTTCGGCATGGTGATTTATGTTGCTCTTATGGCAGAAGCTTTCATGGGTTATGTTCTGCCTTGGGGGAATATGTCATACTGGGGTGCTAAAGTAATTACTCAATTATTTGGTGTGATACCTGGTGTTGGGGATACGCTTCTTGAGTGGATTCGTGGTGATTACATTGTTTCCGATGCGACATTGAATCGTTTCTTCGCATTGCACGTTGTGGCAGTGCCAATCGTCTTGCTAGCTTTGGTTGTACTTCACCTCGCTGCATTGCATACTGTTGGCTCAAATAATCCTGATGGCGTTGAAATCAAAAAGAACAAAGATGAGAACGGTATTCCAAAAGACGGCATTCCTTTCCATCCTTACTACACCGTAAAAGATATTTTTGGCGTAGGGATGTTCTTGTTAATATTCTTGTTTATCGTTTTTGTTAAACCGGATATGGGTGGTTTATTCCTTGAACATGATAACTACACTCCGGCTGATCCGGGCGTAACTCCGGCTCACATCAAACCGGTTTGGTACTTCACACCTTTCTACGCAATTCTGAAAGCAGTACCGAATCCGCTTGGTGGTATGATTTTAATGTTTACAGCAATTATTCTACTTTTTACATTGCCATGGTTGGATCGAAGTGAAGTGAAATCCATTCGCTACAGATTATTACCATTCAAGATTGCATTATTCTCATTCGTAACCGCATTTGTCATTCTTGGCTGGTTAGGGATGCAGTCAGGTAGTACAGTTCAAAAATACATGGCAATTGTTTGCACAGTAGTTTACTTTGCTTACTTCCCATTCCTGTATTTCTACAGCAAGAACGAAAAACATAAACCAATTCCAGAGAGGTTGACACACTAATGAAAAGATTAATTTTAATATTGTTATTATTACCTTTTGTCAATACTTTTGCCTCAGGAGGTTCCGAACATCTTGAGCAAGCTCAAGCAAATATTCGTTCAAAAGAGTCGTTAATTAACGGTGCTAAATACTATATGAGCTACTGTTCGAGTTGTCAC
>Ga0209203_1002205_pt1 | contig 13232 bp, 12 predicted proteins | sample AD_UKC109_MetaG_FD_184423 | JGI IMG/M metagenome (GOLD analysis project Ga0209203, IMG submission 184423) | Active sludge microbial communities of municipal wastewater-treating anaerobic digesters from Hong Kong - AD_UKC109_MetaG (SPAdes)... | ecosystem: Engineered > Bioreactor > Anaerobic >...
AACCCTTGCCGAGGCCCTGGGCCGCCACAAGAAGGTGTTCAGCGAACTCTACGTGAACATGGTGGCGGCAGGCGAGCAGGGCGGCATCCTGGACACCATCCTGGGCCGTCTCGCCGACTACCTGGAAGATTCCGCCGCCCTCCAGTCCAAGATCAAGAGCGCAATGATGTATCCTGTTGTGGTGCTGGTAGTGGTCCTCATTGCAACTCTTGCCATGCTTCTCTTCGTGATCCCCATCTTCCAGCAGATGTTCGCGGACATGGGCGGTGAACTCCCGGCGATGACCCAGTTCGTTGTGGATATGTCAGAGTTCGTCCAGCATAACATCCACTTCATACTCATCGGCATTGGCGCGATCATCTTCGGTTACAATACCTACTACAAGACCAACAGCGGGCAGAAGGTGATAGACACCATCAAGCTGGCCTTGCCCGTTTTCGGCATGATAAACAGGAAGATGTCCATCGCCAGGTTCACCAGAACCCTGGGAACCCTCACCGCCAGCGGCGTGGCAATTCTCGACGGGCTCAACATCACCGCCAAGACCGCTGGAAACAGGGTGATAAGTGACGCAATTATGAGCGCCAGGGTGAGCATTTCCGGCGGCGAGAACATCGCCGGGCCTCTTGAGGAATCAGGCGTTTTCCCCACCATGGTCACCCAGATGATCGCGGTGGGTGAGGAGACCGGCGGCCTGGATGAGATGCTCGTTAAAGTGGCCGACTTCTACGACGAAGAGGTAAATGTTCTGGTGGAGGGTATGGCATCCACCATAGAACCTCTCATGATAGTCTTCCTTGGCGGCTTCGTGGGCTTCCTGGTCATAGCCATGTACCTGCCCATATTCGACATGATCCAGCAGGTGGGAGGCTAAGCCGCGAACCGGCCCATGGCAATAAGCAGAAGGCGCCGCATCTGGCTTCAGGTGGGGCGCCTTTCCGTTCTGGGCATACTGGCCTTCTCGGGCATCCTTACCATGCAGGGGCAGAACCTCACAATAGTGTATGCAGGTGTAGCGGCTGCCACAACGATATCAGCCTTGCTTGGAGGATGGTGGACCAGGAAAAGGCCGGGAAGCAGAAAGCCCTACTGGATCCTCATGGTTCTGGATTCCATTCTCCTCGGGGTCTTCATTTATGTGAGCGGAGGTGTGGATGGGCCTTTCACCACATTCCTTCTGGTCCATTGTATTGCCTACGGCTTCTACCTGGGGCCAGCGGGGGGGCTTGTCGCCGCCGGGTCGAATATTCTTGTGTCAGCTGTCATTTCATTCATAGCGGTTAATGTTCCAGGTCCTGAGAGTACCATGAGCCCCCTTCTTGCCACACTGGTCCAGAGCGGTCAGCTGAAGATATCCACCTCCTACATCGCAATGCGAATAGTCGTTAACGGCCTGCTTATGGTTTCTTCAGGTCTCGGAGCCGGTGTTATTGCACAGAGCCTGTACACCGAAAGCGGTCAGCTTCAGCGTGTTCTCGACAATCTCGCCGAACTCAGGGCAAGGAGCCGGCAGATACTGGACAGCCTGCACGATGGTGTTGTTGTAGTAGACCCGAAGGGGAACACCATAAGCGTTAACCCTGCGGCGACGGAACTGCTGGGTACCCGGAAGCCCATGGAGGAGTCTCCATTGGGGAAAATGGTAAGGGACTTCCAGGTGAACGGAGACTTTCCCCCGGTGATGGACATCGTGGTTGGTGAGAGAATAGTTGAATGCCGTTTCAGCCAGTACGGAGATGACGGCGGGGCAATAGTGGTACTCACCGACACCACCGATGTGAGGAACTACCAGGCGGCCCTTGAAGAGAGGGACAAGCTCTCCCTGATAGGCAGGTTAAGCGCAACCATGGCCCACGAGATAAGGAATCCCCTTGCGTCCATGAGCGGGGCGGCCCAGATGCTGGCCACAGGAACCCTTACACCGGAGAAGGCGGAGAGAATGGCCTCGCTGGTTGACAAGCAGGCCCGAAGGGTATCAGAGCTGATAGAGGGCTACCTTTCACTGTCAAGGAGCGGGAAGGAGTTCCCATCATCCAGGCTTAATGTGAACGAGCTTCTCATGGACTCCATAGAGTCGGCGATGCACGGATTTGCCGGCGGAGTCTCCATGGAGTACCAAAGGTCCGAGGAGGAGCTTTTCGTTTCAGGGAACAGAATGAGACTGGGTCAGGTGCTCTGGAACCTGTTGCGGAACTCGGTGGAAGCCATGAGCAGCACCAGCGAGCCGGCCATAACCCTGTCAGCCGAACGAAGCAGGGAGGATGGTATGGTGCAGATAACCATAAAGGACAACGGCCCCGGGATACCGGAAGACTTTATATCGAGGATGTGGGAACCTTTTCAGTCCACCAAGGACACGGGAACGGGGCTGGGACTGTATCTTGCAAGAAGGATCGTGGAAGAGCATAATGGAACCATTGAGGTATCCGGAAGCAGGTCGGGTGGGGCCGAGTTCGTTGTTAAGCTGCCGGGGGCGGTGTGATAATGGATAAGAAGGATCTTGACATAGTTCTGGTGGACGACGAGGAGTCCATGGTGGAATGGCTCAGCCTTCTGCTGGAGCAGAACGGCTACACAGTGAAAGCCTTTTCCCATCCGGAATCAGCGCTTAAATGGGCTGCTGAGAACACCGTTCATCTTCTCATATCCGACATTAAGATGCCTGCAATGAGCGGCCTTGAGCTGTTCGGAAAGATCCGGGAGCAGCACCCGGATGCTGCTGGTATCCTTATGACAGCCTTCTCAAGCGTTGATACCGCTGTAAAGGCCGTGAGAAAGGGCGCGTCCGACTATCTCATAAAACCTTTCAAGACCGACCAGATGCTTGCGGCCATCGAAAAGGCAGTGAGGGAGATGGACCTCACAGCGGAGAACAGGGCACTGAGGAACAGGCTGAAGAGGGAGTACGACTTCCAGGGAATAGTGGGAAGGTCCAAGCCGATCCTGGAGCTTCTGGAGGTAGTGCGGAAGATCGCCGACCAGCCCAGCACAGTTCTGATCTCGGGTGAGAGCGGTACTGGAAAGGAGCTGGTCGCAAAGGCAATACACAACAACAGCTCCAGAAAGGACGAACCCTTCGTGGGCATCAACTGCGGAAGCCTTTCGCCGAACCTTCTGGAAAGCGAACTCTTCGGCCACAAGAAGGGCTCTTTCACAGGGGCTTACAGGGACAATCAGGGCCTTATGGTGGCCGCAGGCAGGGGAACGCTCTTCCTGGACGAGATAGGGGAGCTGAACAAGGATATTCAGGTGAAGCTTCTCAGAGCAATTCAGGAGCGCCAGGTCCGCCCGGTGGGGGACAACGCCACAAAGCCGTTCCGGGGAAGGCTCATCTGCGCAACCAACCGGAACATGGAAGACATGGTGGAGGATGGTTCCTTCAGAAAGGACCTATACTACAGGCTCAACGTCCTTCCCCTGAAGATGCCTCCCCTCAGGGAAAGGGCCGAGGACATTCCCCTGCTTGCTGAGCACTTTTTAACAACAGGCAATTATTCAGACAGGAAGCTGTCTGAAGATACCATGGAGATACTACAGAGGTACAGCTGGCCAGGGAATGTAAGGGAACTGCAGAACATCATCGAGCGGGTCTGCGTTATGAGCAGCTCGTCCATTATAAAGGCCGAGGATCTTCCTTCATTTATCAGTAACTCTTCCAGTGAGATACATTTAGTTCAGGAGCCATCTTCACAGAAGCCAAACAAAGAGGAACCTGCAGCCCTTCCCACTCTGGCGGAGATCGAAAAAGCCTGGACCTTCTATGTGCTGGAGAAGAAGACCGGAGGCGAGAAACGTGCAGCCGCAAGGCTGCTAGGCATAAACGAGACCACCCTCCACAGAAGGCTTGATAAATACAAGGCGGATGACGAGGGGTAGCCTTGCATTCTGCAATACGCCGCCTGTCAGCGCCGTAGAACGCTCCGTATGAGAAGCGAATGAAATAATAAAAGTCCCGATACTGAATTGGCAACGAAAATGCTTAAGAATGAACGAGGCAACTCAACCATTCTCTTGAAAGGAGAATACCATGAAGAAAGGTTTCACTCTCATCGAGCTGATGATAGTGGTGGTAATCATCGGCATCCTTGCCGCCATCGCCATCCCCAAGTTCAGCGACGTTTCCGAGAGCGCCGCGAGGAATGCCTGCCGCGCGAACATGCGTACAATCGCCAGCCAGCAGGTTATTTACTTCGCACTTAGTAGCACCTATGCGGATAACCTCGTTCAGCTTGAAATGAGCGGAGTAGATTGCCCGAGCGGCACCGCCTACAACGTAAGCGGCACTAGCGATGAGTTCTACGTAGGATGCACTGTTACTGTTGGAGCTATAGCTCACGGAAATATCGACAACGGTATAGCTTCATGGAGTGACATGAATTAGAGCTGCTCGGCAGCGTTCCAGGGGGGGCTCAGGCTCCCCCTGTTTCTTTTTCACCTATCTAACAAGGGTACTTAATAGAGCGAAGAACTGAACCGCGGTTTCCGGTTGCATTCACTGTGAGAGTTGGTGTTACACATGACAAGAACCGGGTTTACCCTGATTGAACTGATGATCGTCGTGGTGATCATAGGCATACTGGCGGCAATCGCGATACCCAAGTACAACGATGTTTCTGAAAGCACCGCAAGGAATGCCTGTCGAGCGAACATGAGAACGATTGCCTCCCAGGAAGTTATCTATTTCATGCATCACATGGTTTACACAGATGACATGGCTGCTCTTGGCCTCTCCAGCGTTATGTGCCCAAGAGGGATCCCCTATGCGGTAAGTGTCGCAGAGTACAACGGAGTTCCTGATGCCAGCTATCTGATTGTTTGTGAAAATGATCCTACCCATGGTAACATTGACAATGGCATAGCATCATGGCGGGATTTCTCAGAGTAGGCTGCTGTCGTACCTGCAAAGCAGATAGCCGCCGTCGACTATCACCACAGGTTCAAGGATACACCCGATTCCGATGTGACCAAGTATTTCCAGCCTGTTTTCCTGCCCGAGAATAGATGGTTGAGTGCGGTAAAAACCAACATAATCTACATTCAGGCTGTCAAGTATGGATAATTCTTCCGCCAGGGAGTTATCAAGGTAAAGCTTCTGTCCAAGTGGATGTCTCCACCCAACGATTACGGTCCCATCAAAGAAATACCTCTTTTCCTCGTGAATGGAAAAGATCACCGTATCAGTCGTGAACATGCTGTTCGCCCACATATGTGTCGTGTTCTCAGGGGTAGATCCCATCGACCTGTAACCGCTGCTTTCGTCCCACGAACCTGAAAGCACAGCTTGTGCCACAGTTTTCCGATAGACGAAAGCTCTGCCCTCTGATGCGACCACTAAAAAGCCTGGAACATAAAATGAAACTGCAAGAATAAGTGATACAATTGCAATATGTGTTTTGCTGTATGGCATTAGTTTAATACCAAGCAGCGCTGTGATTGGATAGATCAGGATGGAATACTTGTATCCCCACCATGGAGGCCAGAATACGGCAATAGCAATGGCGAAGTAGAAGAAGAGGGGCACTGCAAGACAAGCATCTTTCCACTTCCTTCTAAGAAAAGCGCTTGCTGCTCCGGCAATGAGCAGCAGTATGTTACCCTCCATCGCACCGAAGAATATCCCTATATGCTTTGCTATTGAGAAATCTCTGCTTTCGTACAAGCTTGAGGATCTCGTATTCAGTGTTGTCTGTTCGTCCGGGTCATTTAGCTCCCAGCCGGGCTTTAGAAGCACATCAACTGTATTGACAGGGTACAAAGGACTTCCTGTTTTCAGCATTGTTCGAATGCCAAATGCCATAGGGACAGTTAGTAATGAGGCAACGGCGAGTACCTTCACTTTCCACGAGAAGCGTAAGAAGGTACCTGCGCTGTACAGAAAGAAAGGAATGAGAATGATCACTGATGTCTGCTTGGTGGCCAAAGCAAGACCCATGAAGAGCCAGGATGAGAGGGGAGAGCCTGTGAACCCAGGATCTCTTTGTCTGACAGCGGATGATATTGCAAGAGTACAAAACAAAATAGCATATGTATCTGTTTTGGCCAGTGAACACCAGTAATATAGTGCGGAAGTAAGCAGGACGATAGCAGACAATGGAAGCCAATACCCTCTTTGCACTTTGAGAATAGATGCACATCTGAACAGACATACAAGCAAAATACTCAGTTGAAAAACCTGAAGCACACTAAGCTGATTAAGTCTGTCGGTTGATAGTGAAGCTGGCCAGACAGCAGTCATTTCATAAAGCAGTGGAAAACCAGAGAACGTCGTCTCTTCAATCCAGTAAATCCTTCCGGTATTCAACCAGCGATCTGGTTGGACTGCATAGGTAATCAATGGATCGTCAAACGCAATACTCGGCATTGATGCATAAGTCAGGTTTATTATCAAAACGAAAGCAAAGAACAAACCGAAAATAACATGTATGACAGGTGGAAAATGGCGTGGTAAACTACTTTTCAGTTTCCCATACAACAATAGTATACCTGGTATTGCAGATACCAGTATTAGTAAAGAACAAACGGTACGATTTAGAATCCCAAGAATCGATAGAGGAATGGTAAGGAGAACGAACGCCAGCATGCCAATAATCTCTGATGTTAGAAGCGGGAATGCCCTATCTATCTTTAGTGCTCGTCGAAGCATCCTGCCTGCTCCATAAAAAGCAAACCAGACGACCAATACTTTTATCACGGTTTGAAGAAAGCTCAGGGGGGACATCCATTCGAACATGTTCTAGTGCCCTTCAGGAAAAGAAAAGTCGAAATCCAGGGAAAGCAGGTCGAAGTCATAAAAACCACTCAGGGAATCGGGTCGATCCAGGGAGTACTCCCTGCCCATGGAATCGGTGCATATCACCAGGGCTGGCGGGTAGTCTGTCTGGGTGGTCAATCTGTCCCAGGTTTCAAGGGGGGTTTGGGTGAGGTCAAAGAAAAGGATAGAGTAGCCCCCTTCGTCTAGAGCCTCTACAGAAACCAGTGTTTCTGAGCTAATGCAGTTCGCAACGGTAAAGGTGTGCCCCGGGTCTGCTGTTGAGTGATGGGTTCCATTGTGATAGAACATTTCGTTCGTCAGCTGGTAGAGGGTGTCGGGGTCGGCTGTTGCAATGAGGGTATCAGAAGGGAAACCGTCGGGGTCGATGAAAACCAGCGAGCAGGGCTCAGTGCTTTCAACCCAGAGCCTGAGGGATTCCCCGGGCATGATGGGGTTGCGGCCCAGTATGTCTCCATCTGGCAGCGATTCCCCTCTTGCATGAACCGAAGCGATGTTCACGCCGGTGCGGTTCCTCACGGCGATTGGAAGAGTTCCGTAGATCCGGTCGAAGACTCCACCGAACTCCCTCCTCGCCAGGGTGATCCGGATGGAGTCAGGGTTTGATGAAGCAAAGTAGGAGCCCTGGAAGTAAATGGTTCCAGTGGTAGTTTCGAATATGACCCGGTTAATGTATCCCCATGGGAACGATATCTCCCTGGATCCCCCAGGTGGAATGGGTGTCCCGACATCCACGGGTATCAGTTCCTTGGCACCCGGCAGAAGAAGGTGAATAGACTCCAGAGACTGGCTCTCCAGAAGGTTCGAGACAACCACAGTGGTGCTTTCAGGGTACATGAAGAACAGCGAAAAACTGAAAAGGGAAGCAAAAAAGACTTCTATCATATTCCGCCTTTCCTAAGATATAAAGTAAACGAATATATCGCCACGTGGTTTCATTGGAAAGAGTACAGCCATCAAACCTACTTGTTTCCGGTAGCTATTTTTTGTATCTGTCGGTAGTAGCTGTGTTTTTTAATGAAACTGGAGATATTGATGAGCAGGGATTCTTTTCTTGTGTTTGGTTCACCTGACATTGGTGAAGCTGAAATAGATGAAGTTGTTGACTGTATGCGATCTGGCTGGCTTGGAACCGGGCCTAAGGTTGCCAGGTTCGAGAAGGATTTTGCGAGAATGAAAGGTGTGCCTGAGAATCACATTGCGGCTGTGAATTCATGTACAGCAGCACTTCACATAAGCATGATAGCTGCCGGGATTGGGTCAGGAGATGAGGTTGTTACATCTGCCATGACTTTCGCAGCAACCGTTAACGCAATCATACATAGTGGTGCTACTCCAGTACTCGTAGATGTCGATTCCCTAACCATGAACATGAATTCAACGCTCCTCTCTTCACGAGTTACCGGAAATACCCGGGCTGTACTTCCGATACATATGGCTGGTCGGCCATGCAACATGGATTCCATTATGTCATTATCTGAGAAACATGATTTGATGGTCATCGAAGACTGTGCTCACGCTATTGAAGCCACGTGGCGGGGAAAAGAGACTGGAACATTCGGTGATTTCGGCTGTTTCAGCTTCTATGTGACTAAGAATGTCACAACAGGTGAAGGCGGAATGATAATTGCCAGGAATGAAGAACACATCTCAAAGGCAAAAGTGCTTGCTCTGCATGGATTAAGCAAAGATGCATGGCATCGGTTCGGTGACAATGGCTACAAGCACTATTACGTAATAGATAGCGGTTATAAATATAATATGATGGACATTCAAGCAGCTATTGGAATCCACCAGCTCGCACGATTTGAAGAGAGTTGGGCCAAGCGGCAGGCAATATGGAACCGATATCAGAATGCCTTTGCAGATCTACCTGTATCTTGTCCCGCAGAACCCGAAGCAGACACCAAGCATGCCTATCACCTTTATACTCTGCTGATTGATGAAGCCCTGTGCGGGATAAACAGAGACAGCTTTGTGGAAGCCATGACACGACAGAACATAGGCGTTGGCGTGCATTACCTGAGCATTCCTGAGCATCCTTACTACCAGGAGCGCTTCGGCTGGCGTCCTGAAGATTATCCCAACGCCATGCGGATAGGCAGACAAACTGTAAGCCTCCCTTTATCACCCAAGCTCACCGAGCAGGATGTTGAGTATGTGATATCGGGGGTTAAGGCAGCATTGAGGCTTGGTATGAAAAAGTGACGAACCAGTTGCCTAGTCAAACCAAATCTCAATCTGTGTTCAGCCGTTGTTTTCGGTCGCTGTTGTTTGTCATGGGACTACTTTTTTTCGCGCTACTCATTCAACGAAGCTGGAGTGAAGTTGTAGGCGTTTTTGAAAACCTTCACATCGGTTACTTTGCCTTATCAATAATTGCTGCTCTGCTATACAACACTACTTTCTGCCTTCTTTTTCAGGTCATGCTAAGGAAGTACGGCTTTTCCCTCAGTTTCTCGCGCACAGCCCACATGTTTTTTTGGGGTCAGATTGCGAAATACATCCCTGGGCGCTTTTGGAGTATCTTGTATCAGGCGTCCTTCCTTAAACGCCGGGGAGCAACCAGTGCCATGCTCTTTGCTAATCTTGACCTTACAGCAGTCAGCGTGTTGCACTGTACAGCTGTTGCAGGTTTTCTTTTGCTCTATTTGAAACAGTCATGGATAGCCATTGGAGTGTTTGCTATGGGTTTGCTAGTGTTCTGGCAGTTAAGCAAGAATTGCTGGATTGCGAGGATAGCTAAACCTGTTCTTGCCAGACTCAGGGTTCCATCAGAAAGAGTTGTTGGCTGTTCAGCAAGTTCTGACGGCAAAGAAATCCTGCTGATTGGCGTTGCAGCTTGGATGGTATATCTTGCTGCCAACTTCCTACTTATGAAGGCTGCTTTTGACTTTGCTCCAAGCAAAAGTGCCATCTACATCGCATACTTCTCCATTGCATGGGTAGTCGGAGTGCTGTCATTCGTTGTCCCTGCCGGGATTGGAATAAGGGAAGCGGTTTTCATCTTTCTTATTCAAAGTGTGGGACAAGGCGTTCTGCTTGGGCCAGAAATGCTTGTTAGTATTGCTGTTGTGTATCGAGCATGGCACATTTTTCTTGATCTTGGAGGCTATGCATTAGGGTTTGTTATGTACAGGAGACTTAGATTACGTTCAGAAGAGGGTACTTCTGAACAACAGATGGAGAACTGCTGTGAAGAAACAAGCAGTTAGCATTAATGAAATGATACTATGTTAGAGCATATGGATAGAAAAAGCGATTCTTCTCGAGTATTTCTGAAACAAGTTGCACACCCAAATTCTCGTTTAAGGATTGCAGTTCTCACAGACGGCGGATCACTTTATTCTCCAGCTATTCTCATGCATCTTCTCGCAGATCCAGAACTGGATGTTTCGGAAGTTTTTGTTCGACACAAAGAAGGGATCTCGTCAATATCAAAACATGTTATTTCTCGCAGCGGCTATCGGTATTTGTTTGAACGCGCAATTGGAGTATACAAACTAAAAGTAATCGATTATATATCAAAATATGCATTGAATCATCCACTACATTCGCGTCCCTTGCCCAGACTTGTTGAAGTTGCAAAGCACTATTCAGTACCGCTCATTTCCATTCGGGATGTGAACGAGGAAGACACTTATAGAAGTATTGCCTCCAAGAAGTATGATGTTGTTCTATCCATATTTTATGGACAGATAATAAGACCAGATGCCTTATTCGCCTTAAATGAATCAGTTCTAATTAATCTCCATCCTTCAATATTACCCAAATACGCAGGCATGAATCCGGTTTTCTGGGCTCTTGCGAACTCGGAGAAGACAACCGGTCTCACTGCACATTTAATCGAAAAAAAGATTGATTCAGGACGGATTTTATGCGCGCATGAAGAAGCTATTCAGCCTTGCGACACCCATCATTCTCTTTATCGTAGAATTGTGATTTCTGCTTCACCAATGGTTCGCAACATGCTTGTAAGACTTCTCAGGACAGGTTCACATCCTTGTTATTCTCAGGGGAAGGAAGGACGTAACTATGTGTCTTTCCCTACAGCAGAAGCTATGCGCAGGTTCAGAAAAGCGGGCAGACGTTTCTCATAGTGATCAAAATTATTCCATTAATAGACAATATTGCTATTCGATTATTTCTTTGATGAGCTTGTCAACGGAATAATCTATAGAGAAAGTGCTAGAATAAGAACTCAAACCGGAACTAAACACAATTGGTGATGATAGTAAAGACGCTCTGATCGCATTTGAATAAGAGTCAATAGATATCTTTCCAGCAAGAAAACCAGAAGGCATTTCGTTAATCAGCCTTGGTAGATCTCCCACTGGCATCGCTATCACCGGACACATGCTCTGCATTGAATCTGAAAACACTACCGGTATGCTTTCGATTCGGGAAGGGATTAGTATGTAGTCTGCCCATTGATAAAGAGCTGTGGCTTCCTCGAGGTTCAGATAGCCCCCGATTCTCACTGGACGATTCTTCCGCATCAAAGAAGCACCTTCTTCGTGGACAGTTTGCTCCATCGGTCCCCCGCCATGAATACGGACTTCGGCGATTTTGGTCCAGTCATCATCAGTTAACAGATCTAGGCTTTTAAGGAGGATGTCGATTCCTTTATTGCTATGCCATCGTCCCAGGAATGCCATCCTGTAGGGAGGTGCAGTTGACAAGTTCTTCACACCGTTAAGAGGGAGTTTCCTGCAGCTAGGGAGAAAGGTACAGGAGCGTCCGCTTAATCTCTTCACATCTTCAGCAAGGTTGTGTCCATCTGCGAAGCAATGCATGGCTCTTCGAAGAACAACTCTGAGGACAGAGCTAACAATGGGAATCTTTCCAAGACTCCATATATCACTTCCCAGTGCCCAGACACTATAAGGGATTCCATGTTTCCTGCAAGGGTTCTGTGCCCAAAGCCCAGATGGAAGTGCCCACAAAGACAGCACATGGTCTGGTTTGAAGGATTCAATCTCCGTTTCCACAGTAAGATGACCATTTCGGAATGTCTTCGCAATACTGGTCCAATGGCCTGGATTGCCTGGTTTCAAGAGGGACAACGGAAGCCTGGGAACGGTGAAATACTTCACGGAAAACCCGTTTTCGCGGTTAATGCAATCATCCTTTCCAGGAGCAACTACATGGACATCAGCTCTAAGAGCAAGTTCTTGGACAAAATCATGCACAAAACTCCCGGCAGCCTCCTGTCCCGAATGGAACCCGCTTCCGGGAAAAGAAGTGGAGATGACCATGACTTTCAAGATCTTTGCCTCCAAACCATTCTAATAGAGTAAGGCATGAACAGTTTGTCGCCTGAAGATGTCAGAGAGAGAAGCCAAAGTACAAGCTGAAATAAAGGCATGAATACTAGAAGAGCCATTATTGCTGGAATAGCAAAACTTTTATGTCGGAATGAATAGAGCATCTCTCTGCTTAGAGCAAGGTTCATCAATAGGCCTGCTGTTTCCAGAGGGCTTCCGTATATCCACTCTTTCTCTATGTCGAATCCATAACGTTTTGCAAGCTGCCGTAGGCCGAAAGAGGTCCATCTCTGATAATCATGAGGAGCATCATGAATCGGATAAAGAAATGGGGTTTGAACCAGCAGTGCTCCCTCTTTGCGAAGAACCCTCTTCGCCTCACGAATGGCTTCCTCGGGCTCAGGCAAGTGCTCAAGTACATCTAACAATAGTACAGTATCGAATACCCCATCCTTGATAGGAAGCCGTTGGGCATCTCCATATATATGGGGGCGTGTATGATACCAGTTAATCGCAGTATCCATATAGTCAAGGCTAATGTATTCACAGTCGGAGGCCAGGTGTTCCTCTATTTTCCTGGTTCCTGCTCCTATATCAAGAATTTTACCGCAAGCCAATTGAGATATCTCTGCTAGGCTCCTCTTTTTGTTCCTGAGTATCAGCCATTGGGGGTGAATAGGTGTGTTTTTCAAGGGTTCAAATAGTCGTCGAATGGGATGTAACTGCTTCATAACCTCTCGTCTTTTATGATATAAACCGTAGCCTGGGCGTATCCCAACCTCTTCTCAATGCTGTTGATGGAGTACTATAGACCATGCAAGGTGCTTACTGCAAGTATAGTACATACCGCATCTCCTTCACCTTGCGCACGGCCTTCTCTGCAGTGAGCATATATTTGCCTGTTGTATATTCGCATAAGGTTGAAATGTACCGAGAGGGAAGGTTGGGATATGAGGAGTGAACCGTGGGAGCTGGTGAGGAAGGCGAGTGAGATACTGGGCAGGGCCAAGGAGGACTGCCAGTGTCACCCGGGGATGGTGGGGGAGCTGCGGGAGGTTGTTTCCGAGCTTGAGGAAGCCCTGTCAGGGGACGAGCCCACTGCGGGGGAGGTGCTTCGCATACTGGGGCACGAGCTGAAGAGCCCGGTGGCGGCCATCGTGAGCCTGCTCTCTGCGGTGGAGGTGGGGCATGTGAAG
>Ga0209203_1002209_pt1 | contig 13222 bp, 19 predicted proteins | sample AD_UKC109_MetaG_FD_184423 | JGI IMG/M metagenome (GOLD analysis project Ga0209203, IMG submission 184423) | Active sludge microbial communities of municipal wastewater-treating anaerobic digesters from Hong Kong - AD_UKC109_MetaG (SPAdes)... | ecosystem: Engineered > Bioreactor > Anaerobic >...
TACCACGACACTACCCTATTTGGTAAAACTCCTGGTATAGTACTTTTATGACTATAATAAAGCGTCTCATTGCTCCGATGATTGTATTTTTGTCGCTCATGGCTCCCCTGGCCGTGGCTATGCCAGCCTATGCCGATACCGCAGCCGATTGCAGCCAACAGGGTATGGATGCAATTACTATCGACGGAGTTGACGGTGCAGTAATGTGCTGTCCTAAAGGCGCAAACAACGACCGCACTAAGTGTTTGGTTCTAAAATACGTTAACCCAGCCATTCGGCTTCTTTCGGCTGCCGCCGGCGTAGCTGTAGTTATGGGAATAATGATTGGTGGTATTCAATACGCTAGCTCTGGTGGAGACCCCCAAAAAGCCGCCGCCGGCAAGGGAAAAATCGTCAAGTCGCTGGTTGGCCTAGTGGCTTTCTTTTTCTTGTTTTCGTTTCTGCAGTTTGTTTCGCCCGGAGGCATTTCGAGCAATCCAGCGCCGTCTGGCAGCGGTGGTTCATTGGCCAGCCGCTGTTCTAAGAGCTTCTTTGGGCTTAAGCCATGGTTTGCCTATTTGCCCGACAGCATGTTTGACGGGTCGACTTGTCAGATTAAAGACTTCCAGCTCTTGGGTGGCAACGACACTGCCGGCAAACCAACGCCAAGTAACTTACCAGCAGTTATCTTAGCAATAGTCGACAACTTGTCGCGAGTCGCGGCCTTGGTAGCGGTCGCCTATGTCATTATGGGGGGTATCAAGTACACTGCCAGCAATGGCGAACCAGAATCGACCAAGAACGCCAAAGACACTATCATCAACGCACTGATTGGGTTGGTTATAGCGATTATTGCAGCCAGTGTTGTAAGCTTTATTGGTAATAGGATAGTAGGATAACCATGCACTACATACATATACTACAAAAATTCGCGGCAGACTCACCAAACGTAGATATTGATGTCACCCCTCTGCCACAGCCGGCTCCAAACGACGCCAGCATTAGTGTTATATTGAGCATACTTTTTGGAGTAATGGCATCGGTGGCACTGCTTATTATTGTAATAGCCGGCCTACGCTATATTTTATCGAATGGTGACCCCGGGGCGATGGCCAAGGCCAAAGGCGCTATTATTTATGCAGTAGTTGGACTACTTATTTCGATGTCTGGATTTGGTATTGTAACGTTTGTTTTAAAAGGACTCTAAATAAATGACATTAACAAAGCTCAAGAACATCCTCACGGTGCCTCTCCTGCTCATAAGTCTGGTTGGCGGCTCTGTGGTTATGACAGTGCCTGCGCAGGCCGCTTACGACCCTATCAATCCAGCCTGTGACCAACTAAGCGATACCGAAAAGGCACAGTCGCCAACCTGTAACGCTCGTACCACCGAAAATCCGCTCACCGGCCCTAACGGTACGCTGCAAAAAATAGCCACCATCATTGCTATTATTGCCGGCATTGCAGCTGTGATTATGATAATGGTCGGCGGCTTTAAAATGATTACCTCAAGTGGCGACGCACAAGCGGTTGCAGGTGCTCGCAAGACGGTCATCGGTGCGCTTATTGGGCTTGTGGTTATTGTCTTGGCTCGTTCAATAATAGTATTTGTATTAGGAAGGATGTAGATGAAGCGAAGTATCATGGCGGTGGTAACAGGCGTGTTGTTTTCTTTGTCAGTCATTACAGGGTACACCAGCGTAGCCTACGCTGCAGTTGACCCCAAGTCAGAAGCTTGCCAAGCGCTTGGCGCTGGCGCCGACTGTGGCACCGACCCCAGTGCCAATGGTGTCAACAAAACCATTACACTCTTCATTAATATATTTACTGGTATCATCGGCATCACCGCAGTTATTATGATTCTTGTGGCCGGGTTTAAATATATTACTTCTGGCGGTGAAAGTGCTAAAATGGCGAGTGCCAAAAACACCCTTATTTACGCCCTTATCGGGCTAGTTATTGTTGCGTTTTCACAAATAATTGTTAAATTTGTGCTCGCCAAATCTTCTGGTACGCCCACTAGCAGCCAAACTACCACCAAACAACAAACGCCATAAGGCTTGCGGTTACTTCTTGAAAAAACCTACCTAAAGATGCTATAACTAAAGGTAATCATAAGAAAGGATTACAAGAAATGATTAGTAAAATTCGAAATATAATTGTTGGGGCGCTTAGCCTGGCGGTACTGGCGGCGGTACCGGCTGTAGTGAGCTCACCCGCCTATGCTCAAAACACCGATATTCAAAACAAGATTTGTGACGGGGCCAGTACCCTGCAAATCGGTGGCAATGGTACTTGTCAGTCAAACACGGGTGACGCTACCGGCAAAGTGAACAGTATGATTACGACTATCGTAAACATCTTTTCAGCCATCGTTGGTATTATTGCGGTTATTATGATTGTGTATGGTGGCCTACGCTACATCACCTCTGGCGGTGAAAGTGGTAAGGTTACGGCAGCTAAAAACACCATCATCTACGCTATTATTGGTCTTATCGTGGTGGCATTGGCGCAGTTCATCGTTAAATTTGTCCTCGACAAAGCAACCCAACCATAACCTAAACTAAGTACTACAACTAACCGTCTCTACCTAGGAGGCGGTTTTTTTAGGCTGCCCCCTTTGCTCCTTCGGTCACAGTCGCCGGCATGCCGTAGTTGTGCTTCCGGCGCCCGATACACTAAGCTTGCTGTCCTTACCTTACACCTCTGCCCGGATACCTCTTCTAAGCTCCTTGTCCTCTGTAGCGTTGGCAAAGGAAGGTGCTCTGATGGATTCTTTCAAACTTCCATGTATTGCCCTGTGGTAGACTATTGATACCAATGAAAAACACCATACCAACCAAACTATTTTGGGTTGACCTAGAAATGACCGGACTCGATGCCAGTCAAGACGTAATTCTAGAAGTGGCCGCCGAAGTCACAGACTTTGCCTTCAACACCCTCGAAACCTACGAGGCAATCGTACAGCATCCAGCCGAACTAGTGCTCGACCGCATGCAAAAAAATACCTGGTGGCAGAACTATCCCGCCAACCGCGACGAGTTTGTGCGTAAAACGGTCGATGGCAAACCCACCCATGTTATAGAGTCAGAACTCGTTGCGCTCATCGAAAAGCATTTTGGCGATGAGCCAGCGGTGCTTGCCGGCAATAGCATTCATAGTGACCGGGCATTTATACGGCAATGGTGGCGAGCGCTCGACCTAAAGCTCCACTACCGCATGCTCGACGTGAGTGCCTGGAAAGTGTTCATGCAAGGCGCTTACGGCGTAGAGTATGAAAAAAAAGATGTTCACCGTGCGTTTGACGATATTCAGGCCAGTATTGCCGAACTTAACTACTATCTTGAATGGTTCAAAACAAATGGTGTCGTGCATGAATAAAGAAACAGCCGTCCGAGCAGTACTGTTTGACTACGATGGCACACTACGCGACACCAAACACGTTATACTTGGTGCCCTAAAGGCGGCTCTTGAGCATCATGGGGCGACAATGCCCTCGACAGAAGAATTGACACCCCATTTACATCATTCCAGCTTTGTCAGGCAGGCGTTTTTGCCAGACGTGTCTGCCGAAGAATTTGAAAAGGTGTACTACCAAACAAAAGACATACTTTCTGAAGATGTCACTCTGTTTGAGGGGACTGCTGAAATGCTCAAAAATGTAAGAGCGAACGGCTATGCGGTGGGGTTGGTGACCGCAGCCAAAAAGTCAATGCTACAGTTTGAGCAACTCGGGCTACAAGACAGTGTGTTTGATGTAATCATCGGCGCCGAGGATTTGACAGAACACAAACCACACCCACAGGGCATACTAATGGCAGTAAAAACTCTCGGAGTTTCCCTTCGCGAAACAGTCTATGTAGGTGATATGCCGACTGATTATGCGGCTGCAGTTGCTGCCGGTGTAGAATTCGTGGGAGCGGCGTATGGATTTTTCGACGAAAAAACGTTGCGTGCTGAGGGTGCCGAGCATATCATTCACACTCCACGAGAGCTCCCCGCCCTCCTCGCCAACATCCGTTCGTAGCCCACACTTTTTATCAGTTGTATCTTATCGAAACTTCTCTGGTGATACCTAGCACCCTCAATCAGCCGTTATGCATCCCCGGTATTTCAGCCACCATACCTTCTACTGCTTCGAAGGGGAACGGGGTATGGCTATGGAAGGATATGGAACAGGGTCTTGGCTATAAGCCCTGATGTCCAGCACCTAGGGTCTATTCCCTTATTTGTTCTTTTCCTTGGGCAAATCGAGCTTATCGAGCTTAAAAAGTTTCATAATAATGTAAATTGCCAAGATAACGAATACAAAATTGATAAACACATATATAAACTTGCCCCACGCAAAAACCTCACCCCCCACCCTGCCAACCCTGTCTTGCAAGCGCGAGCCAATGAGTAGATTCATCCAGGGGTTAATAAAACTATCGACGAGCTGCTTGATAACTCCTTGCGCCTGCTGACCAATAATAAATCCGACCGCTAGCCCAACTACTGCCTTTTCCCGTAAAAAGTGAACAAACCCGCCCACCTGTTTTTTAAATAATTCGTCTGGATCTTCTAGCACTACTCGCAGGTTAGGATATTTAGCCTGAGTCTTTTTATCGATTTTCAGAGTAACGGTTGCATCGGTATCGTTCGCTGGAGTTGATTGAGATATTTTCATACTATTACTATACCGGTTTTACAAAGGTTATGTCGGGCATTTATTGTTGTTGCGAATAAGGTGCTGAGCTAGTCCGGGCTTTTCTTGATACATACGGGCTGCCTCTAGGAGTAGTTTGTTCGACAAAACAGCACTTTCCCCAAGACGATTAACATACGCAATTTGTAGCTGACAGCTTTGAAGTAATCTTGCCGAGACACTGGCGATGTCTTCTGCGGGGTTAGTCGAGCCATATGGTGAGGCAAACTCATTTTTGGCATTCTGGGCTATATTTATCCAGCTTCGTGGGTCTGATGTATCGTTTTGCTTTTCGGGGCTTTGTGTCAACGCCGAATGATATGCTTCAAGCCCGATATAATGTTCACGCGGTGTATCCTTAACAAACAAACTATCAGCCCCTATTTTTCCTTCGCAGCGTCTAAAATCTTTAGCATGGGCAAGCTCATGAATAATTGTGTCATTCCAGGAGTACGGCCCTAAATAGACTGCTTGTGGGGTTTCTGGCGTAAAATACGCTGCCGCGTTATCAACAGTGGGCATAACCAGCTTTACATCAGTCACGCCATAATACTGCACAAGCTCTACGGGCTTGTGAGCGAGAGTCGTAATAAACCCCCCCAATGTAACACGAAGTGCCTTCTTGGTCTCGGCGTTAAGTGACTCAATATGAAGCGCCTTATAGCCAAGCTCTGCGTTATCTTCCTCTGGTACCGAAACAATCAGCCCATGGGCGGCACCCATATCCTGGCTAAGTAAAATTACCTCCTCAAGCGTGAGGCTTTCTGTAGCGGTAAGCTCGTCAATGTGAAGACTATTAGCACGTTCACGCAAATCTTGAGACACCAAATGTAGTCCATATTCTGCTGCCACCGTCTCTTCTCTTTCTAGGGGATCGATTAAAACATCCTCAATTGTAAAGAGGCGCGGCGGCTCCTCCAGTAGCTGCGAGACGTCCTTAACTGATTGACTAGAGGGTATGGGGCAATTTCCTGCCTGGTCAGAATTATATGCTGCGAGTTCAGTATGTTCAGATCGGTACTCTTGTACGCCTAACATCAGACTTACAGCAAACAGTGCAGAAGTGCCAATCACTACCGCTTCTCGAAAGCGTTCACTCTGGGATAAAGGATGTTCAAAAGAATACACATATTATATAATATTATAAAATAGCTAAAATGTCAATTCAGTGTATTAGTTTAAGATATCTCTTGGCGAACTTTCTCTAGCAACTTTCCCATCATATTCTGCCCATCACCTATAGGGCCACAGCCCCAGAAGTCATCAAAGGGAGGGGTCTCAATAATCTGTTTGCTGCCGGTTTTGAGTAAGCAATCTCGGACATCTTGGTTTTGGACAACTTTGGCACGCAACAGCCCTTCCATGACGCTGACTTTGCAGTCGTCCCAGCTCTGCAAGCTAAGTGTACGGTCAGTCTGGCGGTCGACCATCATGGCTGCGTAGGGGCATGGTGCCTACAGAATCTGCTCGGCTAGTGATAGATCTATTTGACTATACTTGCGCCAATGGTAGGCATGCTCAGGGGTAGGAAACTTGGTCCCCCATATTTCCACTGCGTGTGCTGACCAGTTGTTGAGTGGATCGAGTGCGCTGGTAAAAAAAATAGACAGCATCGTCAGTTTCGTAGGTAAAGGGTTGGTAGGTGGTATCTGAGTACATTTTGTTACGCTTACATTTTATTAGGGGCGGTAATGCCAAGTAGGTTTAGGCCGTCACGAAGGGTGTCGGCATAGGTCTTGACTATGTGCAGGCGCAGAGCTTCCCTGTCGTTGTCAATGACACGGTTTTTTTCGTAGAATCGGTTAAATTCCTGAGACAGCTCGTATAGATAAGTGCAAATAGAACTTGGCAGTAATTCGACTGCCGCACGGTTGACTACCTCTGTGTATTCGGCCAGCTTGCGGACCAGGAGTCTTTCGCCGGTCTCTAAATCGTGACTCTTGATTCGCTTGTCCTCCAAAGCCGTGGCAGCGAAGGATGACTCTTGATTCATTGAGATAGCCTTGCCAAGTATGCTCCTGGCTCGAGCGTGGGCATACTGCAGGTAGGGGCCACTGTTGCCTTCGAGGGCGATTGATTCGTTGGGGTTGTATACAATATCACCGCCAATCCGAGCCTTTGCAAATGCATATTTTACCGCGGCTAAGACATTTTCATCAGTCACATTCACCTGGGATTCACGAGCGGCGTTACGAGCTGACTCTAAAATGTCGAGTGCAGAGATAATGTTGCCTTTACGGCTGCTCATCTTGGCACCGCCCTCAAGTTTGACCATACCGTGGGTGATGTGGGTGGTGCGTGCCGCTGCCTCTGGCTCAAACTGGCTAATTGCCGCTAGCACAACCTGCATGTACTGAGACTGTTCGTTGGCGGTAATAATAATGCTTTGGTCAAATTCATAGTCGCGCCATTTTGTGAGGCTTAGGCCAACATCCTTCGCCTCATAGGTGGGGATACCCTCAGAGTTTATAAACACTCGGGTGTGAAGGCCCTTAGCCTCATCGCCGCGGTAAATAATAGCTCCATCGCTCTCGGCGAATACCCCTTTGGCCAGCTCATCTCGAACAGTGGTAAGGCCGAGGGGTGTTACCTCGCTCTCGGGGATAAATCGGGCAAATGGCACCACCTGAAGCTGCTGGTACAGCGTTTTAAAGTAGTTATAACTCCAGTCGCGGCAGGTCCAGTATATTTGGGCAAAGGCTGATTCGTGGTCATTAGTATTGTGCAACTCGTACACCTGTTTGTTGGCGGCTATAATCTGGGATTTGGCTGTCTCGTCTTCTTCGTAGGCGGTTGTTCCTTCGACATAACGGTCTCCCAGCCATCTGGCTCGCTCGGCTTCGGGTATGATTGCTAGCTTTTCGGGGTGTTCTCCGCCCAGTCTCTGTATAATGGCCCACATGCTTTTGCCAACGTGCAGTCCTACATCTCCGCCAAAGTTGAGTCGGATGGTCCGGGCGCCGGCGCGCTCCACTAAACGGGCTATAGTATCTCCCACCAGCGTGGTATAAAGGTGCCCGGCATGTAGTGGCTTAAAAGGGTTAGGATCGCTATATTCAACTAGTACTATCTGGTCGGTACGAGTTTTGTCAGGCTGGACTGCAAGACTTTCGAGCAGTGCGGTGTCGGTAAGGGTAAGGTTAAGAAAGCCTGGCCCGGCAATGTCTATGTTTTTTACGCTAGAACTGCTACCCTGGACCTCTTTGGCTAGTTCGGCGGCGATTTCACGGGGATTTTTGTCTAGTTTTTTGCTAAGTTGCAGGGCAATATTGGTCGCAAAATCACCAAATTGTGAGTCTGGACGGGTTAACTCAACGTCAACTGCCTGGTTGTATAGTTGGGCAACAGCTTCGCCGATGGCTTGCTCTAACTCCTGTTTCATGAGTAGTAGTATACAACGGATAAGGGGTAGAGGACTAGGGCGTGTGCCTTCGTATTCCCGACGCCCGAAGCCCGAAACCCTATCCCCGACTCTAAGCTCCGTGTGCTTCACTCACATCTCTGCTCTCTGCCCTCATAGCTTTTCGTAGCTGCCGGGTAGTCCCTGGTGCATTGCACATTGTTCTGCTACTATAAACACAAGCAAGATAACGACGCTATACGTCAAATGGGGGGCGCCAATGCTTTTTGGACATCAGGATACAACAAATCAAACACCAGCAATCGAAGAAGCTACAGAGCCTGTTGTTACTCCAGCAGCCCAAGACGACCCTCTTAGAATTGATCCAGTGGCCGACATGCAAATGCCGAGCGACTTAGAAGAACTCCAGACACCTACACCTTCTAGCTCAGCCTTACAGCAACCAAGTACCTCAACTGCCGCATCAGACGATGGGACACAGGCCAGCACGGCAGATGCACCAGTCGACGGAGACCTATTGTCTTTAAAACAGCAGGCGCTGACCGAGCTTACCCCGCTTGTTGGACAGCTTGACCAAAGCCCAGAAGAAAAGTTCCGCACTACCATGATGATGATTCAAAGTTCCGATAACTCGGCACTTATCAAAGAAGCTTACGCTGCTGCCCAACAGATTAGTGACGAAAAGGCTCGGGCCCAAGCACTCCTAGATGTCGTGAATGAAATTAACTACTTTACTCACAAAAACGACAAATAATCCCCTAAGCCCGTATAGCGTACAATGAGTGCTATGAAGATTGTTCCAAAAGACAATGCTTGGCGACGAGCCAACTGGGCACTGCTCATCGCAATCATCGGGGTAAACATGTATGTCATTGCCCTGCCCTTTTTGCCGACTGTTTCTTATCGCTGGCAGACTACTCACAAGACACCGCTTATCCAAAATAACAAACCAGTCAGCGTGGCTAAGGCTAGTGTCATTTTGGCAAAAGAAAACCCACGCGCCTTTCATGCCGATGCTGAGCATGACGGTCTGGTTATACCGCGCATGCTTCTTGACACTCGGCTCATCGAAGGACCCGAAAAAAACAGCTTCGCGCTTCTTAACATGGGTGCTTGGCGCATACCCTTTGCGAGTAGTCCCGACAAAGGAGGTAACACCGATGTCGCCGGACATCGGTTTAGCTACACGGGGCCGCGCGGGGTTTTTTATTACCTCGATAAGCTGCGTGTGGGTGATGAAATCGGGCTGTGGTATCAAGGCAAACTATACACGTATCAGGTAGCTACAAGCAGAACGGTGCCAGCTACAGAAGTGAGTGTGCAGCAGCCTACCGATGACACCCGGCTTACTCTTTACACCTGTACGCCGCTTTGGAACCCTAAAGAAAGGCTTGTTGTTGTAGCGGTACCCAAGGAGGCTTCATGAGCGAAAAGACCAAGTTCTTTATACTGCTCTTCCTGCTGTTACTTAGCATTTGGCTGCTTTGGTACCTGCAAAAAAATGCTCAAAGCATCCTTCTCGGCTAGCACTCTGCACCCCGTAGCTTCATGTGAACAAGCGAGAGTCTTTCCAGCAAAAGTTGCAATTTTAAAATAGTTATGCTATAATGTAGAAGTAGTGTTCGACCAAAATACATATATACCTCAGCCATCATCAAACCCACTTGGGAACAGCGCAGATGCCATACGTCCAAGCTTTTTGCCTCGTTCTGCGGCTACAGTTACGAGTCAGCCGAACTCGTTTGCCCAAATGAGCCCGATGAGTCAGCGCGCTGCGCTCTACGATCAGGCTCGCCATCAGGCCGTGCAACAGGCCCGATTTAGCGATCCGCGTGCCAATCTCAGTAGCATGTTGCCAGGTGGCCTTACCGAGAGACAGCGGATGGATTTTGAGTCACTGCGTCGTACTAATCCAATGGCCGCTCAGAAGCAGCTAGATTTGTACCAACGCAATGCAGATATTCGCTATAATCGTCCCGCCTCTGGTGTGCAATCTTCTGTGGGGCGATCGATAATGCCTTCAACCAGCCAGTTTAATGGCCCACGCCGCAGTTTTGGTCTCTAAGCTCTAGCCTCTAAAAAGCAAAGTGCCTCGAGAGGTATCGAGGCACTCATAGCACTCGTTCTGATGCGTAGATTACATCATGCCCATGCCGCCCATAGCTGGCATAGCGCCGCCTTCGGGCTTGGCTTCGGGCACCTCTACTACAAGTGCGCCCATGGTCATGGCGGTACCAGCAATAGAAACAGCGTTTTGCAAGGCCTCTTTGGTAACTCGGGCAGGGTCTACCACGCCAGCTGTTTTAAGGTCGACTAGCTTTTCTGGATGATTCACATCGACACCGTGGCCTGGTTTAGCCTTTTTAACCTGAGGCAGCCATTCATCGGCGTTCAGTCCAGAGTTGGTCATAAGAATACGGAATGGTTGTTCAAGCGCGCGAACCAACAGTTGGTAGCCAGCACCCTGTTCGCTGTTGCCTTTGGTCCCCAGCCCCTCGGCGAGGTTAACAAGAGTCACGCCCCCACCGGGAACAATGCCCTCGGCCAATGCAGCCTTGACAGCAGCAACGGCATCATCAACTCGGTATTTTTTCTCTTCGATTTCGGTTTCGGTGGCGCCTCCAACTTTTATAACAGCGACCTTGCCACCAAGAGCGGCCCGGCGCTTGTCATAAAAGTCGCGGTCGTAGGTACTTGCAGCATTGGTACCCTGCTCGGCAACCTGCTTAACACGGGCTGCAATCTCGGTAGACGAACCGGCTCCCTCGATAATGGTAGTTTCATCTTTAGTAACAATGACTTTGCGGGCGGTGCCCACAACCTCGAGCCCAACATTTTCAAATGTCATGCCGCGGTCGTCAGTAATAACTTCGGCACCAGTTAGAATAGCAATGTCTTGCAGCATGTCTGCGCGCTTGTCGCCAAAGCTTGGTGCTTTGACAGCGACCGAATTAAACACACCCTTAAGACGGTTGAGTACCAGTGTACCAAGGGCTTCGCCCTCGACATCGTCGGCAATCAGCACGAGATCTTTTTTGCCGGCTTGCGCTAACTTTTCGAGCAATGGAACAAACTCTTGTACCGACGATACTTTTTTGTCGGTGATGACAATGGCGGGTTTGTTATAAACAGCTTCCATACGGGTGGTGTCGGTCACCATGTAGGGGCTAACAAATCCCTTGTCAAAGGTAAAGCCTTCGACCACTTCGCTTTCGAGCGCGAGCCCCTGCCCTTCTTCGACGGTTACTACCCCGTCACGGCCCACCTTTTCCATAACGTCGGCAATCAAATCGCCAATAGCCTTATCGCCAGCCGAAATAGTGGCAACTTCGGCAACACGGCCGCGGTTTTCCTTGATGTCTTCGGCAAGTTTGTCGAGCGCCTTGAGCGCATCGCTGGCGGCTGCCTCTAGTCCTTTACGGAGCAACATAGGGTTGTGTCCAGCGGCAATCAGGCGGTTCGCTTCGCTCAAAATGTGATAGGTCAGGACGGTGACGGTCGTAGTACCATCGCCAGCAACATCGTTCATTTTGTTAGCAGCTTGCTTAATAAGCTCGGCGCCAACTTTGTAGCCAAGAGTTTCGTCGTCGACATCGGCAATTTCGACTCCTTTAGCAACGGTTACACCGTCGTGTGTCACGCTGGGTGCCCCGTAGCTTTTACTAATAACCACATTGCGGCCTTTTGGCCCCATAGTTGTTTTGACGGCGTTGTACAAAATTTCGGCACCGGCTAGAACGCGCCGACGAGCGTCATCATCATAAAAAACCTTTTTAGTCATTTACTTCTCCTTACTGGTGTTCTTCTCTAGTAATTTTTCTATACGCGCGAGTGTTTCGCTGGTTTTGGCAGTATTTGCCTCGATGCGAAACATCCAAATCAGTCCAAAAATAAACAGTAGTACGCTCGTAATACCCATAACCTATGCCTCTACCGTGGCTAATACATCTTGCTCTTGGACAAGCAGGTACTCTTTGCCATCGACTTTTATTTCGGTTTGACTATAGCTTTTATAAACAATTTTATCGCCCTTTTTTACACTCTGTACCGCTGGTCCAACAGCTAAAACATTGGCGACCTTGGGTTTTTCTTGCGATGCCGACGGTAAGTATAGGCCGCTGGCAGTCTTGGTTGCTGCTTCTTCTACCGCTGCAACAATATAGTCGGCAACGGGCTTGAGTGGTACTGACATACATCCTCCTAAGGTAATTAACAGATATGCGTTAGCACTGTAGTGCTTAGAGTGCTAACTTTGCCTTACTATAGTACCCTAGCATGACACAACAATCAAGTAAGTGATACGCATCAAGATATCTTACTGATTCTATACCTCACTTACCCTACACTACGTACTATGATAGTGCCTAAAACCAATGACTCGCATAACATGCATCGTCTAGAGCTAGGAGCCGTCTCGACGACGCCTGAGGGGGTTGTCTACGAGGTAACAGCTGCCTCACCTGAACTTGCCTCAAACTTTGCTGCTTGATAAGCATGTTCGGCGGTAGGAACAACAATGCCCTCAGGCGCAACAACCAAGCCATTCTCTAAGCGGTACATATTGCTTAGATAGTGATTATTGCCTTCAAACACCTCTATATTCATAAACTATCTATAGCATTTATAATATTTTTTCAAATCTAGCTGGAAGAAAAAACATCTACGTGTTGGGTATAGTGGCTAACTATTTCGATAGTTAACATCGGAATGCTTGTCGAGAAATGTTGTCAGTGCTGTCTCGCCGATTTGGTGTGGGTCAAATCCTGAGGTTCCCACCTTCTCCGCGCCTAAAACGTATGGAGTAATAACATCTTCAATAATTTTATCACCAGCTTGATTTGGATTTTTGCCCCCATAACCCTTATATGCTAACGATTGTACTAATGAGTCTAAGTCATGCTGGAAAGGGTCATTTTTGATGTGGCCAAATTCTTGTGAGCCACCCTTTTCTGGATCAATGACCATTATATGTCTTTTCGCTCTCGGGTCGATCACAAAATTCTTAATTTGTGCGTCTCCGTGGCTGAGTCCTAAGCCGTTGTACCCTCCAAGAGTTGCTGCGGTTCGGCGAACTTGTTGTGCGACGTCATGACTTCTGTTTTGTACAACAGACGACATGCTAGACAGGTCCGGTACATACTGTGTCAATAAAAACGCTGCGCTGCCATCACGATTTTCCTGTACTCCTGTGGGAGTGA
>Ga0209203_1002212_pt1 | contig 13212 bp, 13 predicted proteins | sample AD_UKC109_MetaG_FD_184423 | JGI IMG/M metagenome (GOLD analysis project Ga0209203, IMG submission 184423) | Active sludge microbial communities of municipal wastewater-treating anaerobic digesters from Hong Kong - AD_UKC109_MetaG (SPAdes)... | ecosystem: Engineered > Bioreactor > Anaerobic >...
GCTTGCTCCTGAGCATCCTTGAGAGTAAGACTTAACGGTTCCTGAGCATTCGCCGTTAAGCCACAAAAAATAAATGTTAAGTAAATAAAAAGTGATTTTCTCATATGTTAAATTATTAAACGTATTTTTCGTGCTTTGTATGACAAAAAAAATTGAAATGGTTTAAAAACTATTTCATTTTTTGAAGTTTTTATTTTTTTGAAGCACTGAATTCAGCAGCTCCAGACCCCTCTCGGTGCAAATACCCTTAATGTAAGGGAAGAATACAGAGTCCCAAACTTTTGAATGGGGAATACAATCAGCCTGATCCATCCTGAAGAAAAACTCCATTGTGTTGTGAATAAATTTATTAGCAACATCAATGTCGATGGTTTTAATAAACACGCCCTCGTTAACCCCTTTTTTAAGAATCAGATAGGAAACCTCACCGTTTCTTACTCTATCGCCACCAACAATGCTATCGAACAACTTTGCGTAGTACTTCTTTAAATCTTCGAAGTAAACCGGATTGATTTTTGAAAAAACCTCACGGTTGTACTCCCCAAAACTTATCAACGCCTCAATAACATTCTCCGACCTTCTAACAATCTCTATCAATCCGTTTTTATGGTTAATCATGCTTTCGGTCAAAAAGCTACTGATTAAATCCTCCTTATCCTTAAAGTTTTCGTAGATCGTTCTCTTCGAAACGCCAAGCGACTGGGCAATGGCGTCCATCGTAACGTCTCTTAACCCCTTGTCCACAAACAATTGACCTGCACCTTCGAGTATTCTTTCGCGAATTTCCATAGTTTTTAAGAAGAAAATGAGCCACAAAGGTAGAAAACTTTTTTACCATAAATAGTTTTCTGTGTTAAATAATGATAAATTACAAACGCAAGAAACCATTAAATTACTTTATGGTATGACTTTTATATATTGATTAATTGTTGTTTACAATAATTAATGCAAAATATTCAAACCTAAAAGAATAAGGAATATCACCTATTTTTCTTTAAAAAAATAATTTAAGAAAGTTTGTCCATATTATAAAGATTACATATCAAAACATCGACTTTTTCAGCCTATACATCCATAAAATAGGGGTATTCTTCTAATTATTTTGCAAAACGAAAGTTTTGAAACTTGTTTTGTACCAAACAAAACGTTTGTCATGCAAAAACAATTCTTAATACTAATAGTTTTTCTCCAGTTTATCCTTTCCCCAAATTTATTTTCACAGGATGCAGATAAAACCGGATGGGATTTAAATCAGTGTATTAATTATGCACTTGATCACAACATTCAGATTCAAAAAACAAAACTCGATGTAGCTTCAAGCAATGTGAACTTGCAGCAAGCAAAATCGAATCGGCTTCCTAATCTTAGCGCTTCTGTTTCAGAAAGCTTTTCAAACGCAAAGGATTTAACAACCAGCAGCTGGGATTTAAACAGCGGAACATCCTTTAACCTTGGTTCAAGCGTTACTCTATATAATGGTGGTGCGCTTTCGATGAATATTAAGCAGCAATCATTAAATGTTGATTTGGCAAATCTTGGAATTGAGGAAGCACGAAACAGCATCATTCTTTCAATAACTCAATCATACCTTAACGTATTATATGCAAAGGAATCGCTCGATTACACCAAAGAAGTTGTTGTTGCTTCGGAGAAGCAAGCCGAACGCGCCCGTGAACTGCTGAACGCTGGATCGTTTGCCCGCAAGGATGTTGCACAAATCGAATCGCAGCTAGCCAACGATAAGTACTCGCTGGTTTTGGCACAAAACACGTTAACTTCCAGAATTACTGAACTTAAACAGCTCCTGGAGATTCCGGTTACTGATCCGTTTAACGTTTCATTTCCCGACTTATCTCTCGATCAATCTTTCGAAATTATTCCGGCAAAAATTGATGTTTTCAACTCTGCACTTTCAATTATGCCTGAGATAAAAAGTAGCGAAACAAGTATCAGAATCTCTGAAACTGAAATGAAGATTGCTAAAGCAGGATATCTCCCAACTTTGAGTATGAATGCAAACTACTCAACCGATTTTTCAGGGAATTCGAGTGGAAGTTTTTCTAATCAACTCAACAACAATCAATCACAAAAATTAGGGCTAACCCTAAGCATACCAATATTTAACAGGAATGCAACTCGAGCGTCGGTACAACAATCGAAAATTAGTTTAGAGCGAGTACAACTCGCAAAACAGGAAACTGAAAAGAATTTGCTACAGCAGGTTGAGGTTGTTTACCAGAACACGGAAGCTGGATTAACCCAGTACACATCGGCACAGGAGCAGTTTACCTACGCAAACGAAAACTACAAATTATCGGAGGAGCAGTACAATTTGGGAATGCTCACAACGGTTGAACTTTTGCAATCGAAAAACTCACTTCTGAACGCTAAAATGGAGCTGATCCAGTCAAAATTCTCCGCCATTTTCAACCGAAAAATCCTTGATTTTTATATGGGAAATTCAATTACACTTTAACATCAATTAGCCATGAAGAAAAAAATTATCATAATAGGATCACTTATAATTGTAGCAGCAATTGTCACTTTCATCTTCACGAAAGGACCCAAGAATATTGTGCAACTTGAAACCTCAATTGTAAGCAAGGGAACAATCATCAATACAATTACTGCTACAGGAACCGTTGAGCCAATTGATCAGCTGGAAGTGGGAACTCAGGTTTCAGGCGTAATTCAAAAAATCTATGTTGATTTCAACTCGAAAGTTACCAAGGGACAACTTCTTGCTGAGCTTGATAGTTTAACTCTTAAGGCACGTTTGCTGCAAGCAAAAGCAAATCTGGCATCAGCGGAGAACGAGCTAACCTACCAGGAACAAAATTTCAACAGAACCAAAAAACTTTGGGAAAATTCGATGGTTAGCGAAACCGACTACGAAACTGCTCTCTATAAGTACAACAGTTCCAAAACGCAGATTGATATGCTTAAATCTGAGGTTGATCAAGCAAAAGTTAATCTGTCGTACACATCAATCTACTCACCAATCGATGGAGTAATTCTGAACCGTGCAATTGAGGAAGGGCAAACTGTTGCAGCCAGCTTCAACACGCCAACACTATTCACCATTGCCCGCGATTTAACAAAAATGCAGGTTGAGGCCAGCGTTGATGAAGCAGATATTGGACAGGTAAAAGTTGGACAAAACGTAACATTCACTGTTGACGCTTTTCCAGATGATATTTTCAATGGACAGGTTACTCAAATCCGGTTGGAACCAAACGTAACATCAAATGTAGTTACCTACACTGTTATAATTGATGCGCCAAATCCTGATACAAAATTACTTCCCGGATTAACCGCCAGCGTAAACATTATTACAAAGGAAGCCAAGGATGTTCTGGTAGTTTCATCAAAGGCGCTAAACTTTGTTCCCACTCAGGCAGTTGCTGATGAATACATGCCAAAGCCGGAAAAAGATGGAATTCCACCAGAAGGGCGAACGGGAAAAATGGGAAATCCAAGGGAAGAAATTGAAAATGAAATAGAATCAAATCCTCCCAGTACGATTTGGGTAAAAAACGAAAATCAAATTTTCCCAAAATTTGTAAAAAAGGGATTGGAGGACGGATCGCTTACTGAAATTGAAGGCGACTTAAGCGAAGGCGATACGATTGTTATTTCGGCAGCTACAGTTCAGGCAAGTGAAAGCGAAAGCAGTCAGGGATTAAGCCCGTTTATGCCGCGTCCGCCACAAAGAGGAAAAAGGAATTAAAAGAATAAATCGATGAACGATTCAATTATCCATATCGAAAATTTACAGCGCAACTTTAATGTAGGAAGCGAAGTGGTTAGAGCCCTGAAAGGAGTTTCGTTCAACGTAAACGAAGGCGAATTCCTGACAATAATGGGCGCCAGCGGATCGGGGAAAACTACTTTACTGAACATTCTGGGTTGTCTCGACAAGCCAACAGATGGAAGCTATCTGCTCGACAATACTCCGGTTTCATCGCTTACAAAGAATGAACTTGCACGATTACGGAATACAAAAATTGGATTCGTATTCCAATCGTTTAACCTGCTGGCTCGCACAACTGCACTTGAAAACACTGAACTTCCGTTGCTGTACAATTCGACAATTTCCGCTAAGGAGAGGAAAAAAAGAGCCATCGCCGCGCTGGAAGCAGTTGGACTGGCCGACAGGATGGATCACACTCCGAATCAACTTTCGGGCGGACAGCAGCAAAGAGTTGCAATTGCCCGAGCTTTGGTTAACCATCCGGTAATGATTTTGGCTGACGAGGCAACAGGAAACCTAGACACTAAAACTTCCTACGAAATTATGAACCTGTTTCAGAATCTGAATAAGCAGGGAACAACCATAGTTTTTGTTACGCACGAGCAGGATATCGCATCGCTGAGCAAAAGAACAATCACGCTTCGCGATGGAATAATTATCAGCGATAAAAAAATTGAGGATCAGAAATCAGCAGCATGGTTTCTTGAAAATCTTCCGGTTAACGACGAAAATATTTAGTCCGATGAATATTTCAAATCTTTTAAAAATTGCCCTTATGGCCATGGCGAGAAACAAAACCAGAACGTTTCTTACCATGCTGGGAATTATCATTGGAGTTGCATCGGTAATTGTAATGCTTGCCATTGGTCAGGGTTCCAAAAAAAGTATCCAGAGTCAACTCTCGAGCATGGGAACAAATATGATTTTTGTTCGTCCCTACAGCGATATGCGCGATGGAGTTAGAATGGATGCAAGCAGCATGCAGATTCTGAAAATGAAGGATGTAAATGCAATTAAAAACGAATGTCCTCATGTTTCTGCAGTTTCGCCTCAGGTTAGCAGCGGCGGTCAGGTTGTTTTCGGATCGAAAAACTGGCCAACTTCCATGCAGGGTGTGAGCGACGAATACCTTTCAATCAGGAAGTTTTCAGTTAAAGATGGAAGAATTTTTAATGAGAAGGAAATTACCACTTCAGCCAAAGTTTGTTTGATTGGACAAACAATTGTGGAAAATCTTTTTCCAAACGGCGACTCTCCCATCGGGAAAATTATCCGATTCAACAAAATTCCATTCAGAGTGATTGGCGTGCTTGATGAGAAAGGAGAGAATAGTTTTGGGCAGGACCAGGACGATATCATCATCGCTCCTTACACAACTGTTCAGAAAAGGATAATGGCAATCACTTGGTTTCAAAGTATTTTCGTCTCGGCTATTGATGAGAATTCATCTTCGCTGGCGCAGGATGAAATGGTTCAGGCGCTAAGAAAATCGCACAATTTGAAGGATAGCGACGAGGATGATTTTGAACTCCGTTCACAGTCGGAACTAATAAATACTTTCAGCTCAGTTACCGATATGCTCACCATTCTGCTTGCAGCAATTGCCAGCATTTCGTTGCTGGTTGGCGGAATTGGAATTATGAATATCATGTTTGTTTCGGTTACTGAACGTACGCGCGAAATTGGACTTCGAATGGCAATTGGCGGACGGGAAATCGATATTATGTCTCAATTCCTTATTGAATCGGTAATGATTAGCGTTGCAGGAGGTTTACTGGGTGTGATGTTCGGATTTTTAGTTTCGTTCGTTGTATCAACGCTTGTTGGATGGCCAATATTAATTACATCAATTTCAATAATTCTCTCGTTTTTAGTTTGCGTTTTAACCGGCGTTTTCTTTGGATGGTATCCTGCCCGAAAGGCATCGTACCTCGACCCGATTGAAGCGCTTCGATACGAATAAATGTTTAACTTTATAATTTTTCAGGATCATGAAAAAAATAATCATTTCACTTGCAGTTTTTGCTTCCGTTGCAATTTATGCATTCTCGCAGCCACACGGGAAACAACCAATGGATCCCAGCGAAATGGTAACCAGAATGGTAAAGGAACTTTCTGAAAAAATTACGCTAAGTTCTGAAACTCAGGAATCGTTAAAAACCATTTTTTACGATTTCCATACCGAAATGCACAAATCGATGGAATCGGGAACACGCCCGGATATTACAAAGCTGGAAACCGACAGAGACAAAAAAGTGAAAGCACTTTTAACCGATGAGCAGTACAAAGTTTACCAGAAAGTTATGGAAGAGCATAAACCCGGCAAAGGTGGACCCGGCAGAAGAGAAAGCGGTGATCGTCCTCCGATGGAAAGAGTTCAGGGTGGCTGTTGCTAAAAATTCAATCCTATGAATATTCAAAGTTCAAAATCGAAGAAAATTGCAAACATTGCACTCCATGTACTAATTTGGGGATTATGGTTTGCTGCGCCAATACTTTTCTCGTTCAACAGGCCAAAATTCAACGAGCATCCACCTGAGGAAACGTACTTTACGTTTCTTATCTGGATTCCGATGTTTTTCTCCTTTCTGCTTTTCTATCTTAACTATTTTCTTATGATAGACAAGTTGCTGTTTAACAAGAAAATACTTTTGTTTCTGGCAATAAATATTATACTGATTTTTACTTTATCAGCCGTATCCGATCTGTTAAGGAGCCTTATTATGGAACGGCCGCCAATGGGAGGAGAACACATGCCAAAACCTCCAAAAGGATTTTCGATTGGACTACATAACTTCTCGTTCATTTTTATGGTTAGCATCAGCGTTGCAATTCGAACAACCAGCCGATGGTACGTTACCGAAGGACAGAGGAGAAATCTTGAGAATGTGAATCTAAAATCGGAGCTCAACAACCTTAAAATGCAGTTGAATCCGCATTTCTTCTTCAACACGCTGAACAATATTTACTCGCTAATTCAGTCATCCCCATCAAAAGCGCAGGAATCGGTTCACGGTTTAGCTAAGCTGATGCGGTACCATCTGTACGAAACCAACGACGAGCAAGTTTCCCTCTCGGGTGAAGTTGAAATAATGGAGAATTATATCACACTTATGCAGCTGCGGTTATCGGATAATGTTGAGGTTGAAAAAGTTTTTTCGGTGGAAAATCCGCAGGCAAGAATTGCCCCGCTACTTTTTATTCCGCTTATCGAAAATTCATTTAAACATGGAGTTAGCCCGGAGGAACAGTCATCGATAATAATTCATCTTGAAGAAAAATCGAACCGGTTAACGTTCGAAACCTACAACACAAATTTCCCGCAAACCTACGAGGACGATAAGGAACGCGGAGAAAACGGAATTGGATTGGAAAATCTCAGGAAACGCCTGCTTCTGATTTACCCGAACAAACACTCATTCAGCAGAGAATACGAAAACGGAAAATTTCATGTAAAAGTGGTTGTGGAACTATGAGAAATATTAGGTGTATAATTGTTGATGATGAACCGCTTGCCCCTTCATGCATAAATGTGGTGATATTGTCGTACGGACTAACAACCTGAACTGTTGAGCAGTGCGCTGTAACCCATCCTTCGCGCTCACCTTTTGTGAGTAAAGCACCGTAAAGCCCTTTTTTTGCGCTTGGGCCTGGGTACAGATTGTATGAGTAAATCTCGTGTAGCGAATCGGTCCTTTTGTGAACTACAACCTGCTTACCATCAAAGTGAGTGTGACGGAATGGCGGTGCAACGTATATTACCGATTCAATTTGAAAATTACTGGTAACCTTGCTTACTGGAACAATTTGTTGTAGCATGGCTAAGCCAAGCGCAAAAAATCCTGCATTGGCAGGAGCAATGGCAATTCCTCCCACACCAATTTCATCTCGTCCGGCAAAGTATAGGAAAACAGCAAGTTCATGATTTTTAAGCCATGTAAATGTTTCGGATTTAAGGCTTTCGAACTTGTAGCCATACTTATCTGTAAAGCGTGTTTTATCGCTGGGTAAATCGTCGGCAATTACCATAGTGCCTGGGTCGCGTCGGCGCATATATGGCTCAATGTAGTTTGCCGAAACACCATTGGTAACTCTATGTACAATGGCCTCGGTAACAATTCCCTTGCCGGGTACATCGTACTCAACTTTAAAGGTTTCATTTTGTTCTCCGCCAAGGGCTGCAATAGCCAAATCGTTGGTTGAGTTGTAAACGGTGTACCCCTTGCATTGGGTTAATAGCAATTCAACATCTACAGGAATTGGCACCCCTTTCTTTTTTAGAATCTCAAAAAAATCACTCATAAACTTTCCGTTTTAGTTTGATGGTTATAATAGGTTTGTTGTAAGTTGTTGACATTGAGTATCAGCAGTGCTGTGGTGGTCTATTGTATCGTAAATGCTGGGGGTTAGGTTGCGAAGATTATAGCGCGAGCTCATCGATTCGCCATAAGCACCAGCCGATCGGATGGCCAATAAATCGCCCCGCATTAGCTTGGGAAGCTTTATGGATGTTCCAAACACATCACTGCTTTCGCAAATGGGACCCACAATATCGTACTCTTCTGACAGGCCGCTTGTTGCTTGCAAAGTGTAAATGCTATGCTTTGCCTGATAAAGGGCTGGCCTTATCAGGTCGTTCATTCCCGCATCAACAACAGCAAACGAGCGGGTGTCGCCACGTTTTACGTAAAGTACTCTGGTAATTAGCTCGCCACTTTGCCCAACTAGAGATCTGCCTGGTTCAAAATGAACACTTATTCCCTTACCAATATTAAGGTTATTGGCAAATGTGCCAAAGTAGTTTTTAAATTCTGGAATGCTATTCTCTGTAGGGTTTTCGTAATCGATGCCTAATCCGCCGCCAAGATTGATGTATGTAAGTCCCAAGTGCTGAAAATTTGTGTAGATTTTATTGGCATATTGAGCCAGCTGCTCAAATTTTGACATATCGAGAATTTGCGACCCGATATGAAAGTGGAATCCAATTAGCCTAACCGATTTTAGGGTTGGCATAATACGTACCGCCTCGGAAAGTTCCTGCGTGCTTAGCCCAAACTTGTTATGGCTAGTGCCAGTTGTTATGTACTTGTGCGTGCCTGCATCGAGGTTGGGGTTTAGCCTTAGCGCAATGGGCATTACAATTTGGTTAAACGATGCCAACTCGTTAACAACAAGTAGCTCCTCGAACGATTCGATGTGGATGCACTGTATCTTGCTATGTATGGCCAGCTCAATTTCTGTATTTGTTTTTCCTACGCCTGCAAAAACAATGGAGTTGGGCTTAAATCCAGCAGAGAGTGCAGCTCTAATTTCGTTGCCACTTACACAGTCGGCGCCAATGCCACTCTTAGCAATTATCTCAAGAATTTTAGCGTTAGAGTTGGCTTTCACTGCATAGTGAAGGTTGTAACCGTGTTGCGACGATTCTGCTATTGCTACTTGCAAGGTTTGCTCAAGCAAGTTTATATTGTATCGATAAGTAGGTGTTTCCATTGATTTGTTAGTTAACAGGTTGTTGTACGTTTACTACATTCTGTAATGCTTGCAATGCGCTGAGTTTATTGTGGCTCCCTATTAAAAAGGTTATGTTGTGCGAACTGCCTCCGTACGATATTAGGCTAACGGGAATTTCTTTTAGCGACTGAAAAACCTTTGAGGCCATTCCAGGGATTTGAGCCAAGAAATTGCCTACTACGCAAATTATTGTTTGGTTCTGCTCAACATCAACTGTCGAAAAGCTTTTAAGGGCAGCTACAATTTGGTCAAGATTCGCCGTGTTGTCAATTGTAAGGGTAACGGCAACCTCCGATGTGGTAATTAGGTCAACCGGGGTTTTGTACTCATTAAATATATCGAAAACCTTTTTCAAAAATCCGTGAGCCATCAGCATTCTGAGCGATTTAATGCGAATGGCAGTAATGCCATCCTTGGCGGCAACAGCCTTTATGCCCCCATCAATATGCTGGGCAGTTATTCTTGTACCAGCATCGTTGGGGTTTAGAGTGTTTTTTAAAATAACCGGTATATTCTTTTGCTGGCAAGGATGAATTGTTGATGGGTGTAAAATTTTTGCGCCAAAATATGCCAGCTCAGCGGCCTCGTCGAACGATAGTTCACGAATGGGAACTGTGCCCTCAACGTAGCGTGGGTCGTTGTTGTGAAAGCCGTCAATATCAGTCCATATTTGCACCTCGCTGGCATTTATGGTATGGCCAATTATGGCTGCTGTATAGTCGCTTCCACCGCGCCTTAGGTTATCTACTTCACCTTTGTCATTTCGGCAAATAAATCCTTGGGTAATAATTACGTTGATGCCTGTGCACGAGTCGAGAAGTCTGTTCAAATTCTGTGCAATGTAAAAGTAATCGGGCTCTCCATCCTTATCAATACGCATAAAGTTTAGCGCAGGTATAAGAGCAGCCTCAACATGCTGTTCTTGCAGGTAGGTATGGAATAGATTGGTTGATAGAATTTCACCCATTGCCAGAATTTCTCTGCTGGTCGTGTTGTCAACCTCTTCAATCTTTATGTATTTATCATTAAAAATCTTTTTTACTAACTCTTTACCCTTCATCATATATTTTGATGTTGCAAATAGCGTTTGGCAGGTAGCCATATGCATTTGTTCCACCTCTTTAAGCTTGTTTTTTGCTTGCATAGGTTTTTTCTCATACGCAAGGTTTATTGCCTCTACCAGGCCATTTGTTACTCCGGCCATTGCCGATAGAACCACTACAATGGGTTCGGTAGTGGGGATAATGCGCCTCAGGTTCTGAATGCGCTCTGCGGATCCCACCGATGTGCCGCCAAACTTTAAAACTTTCATCTTTTTAAATTGAAGGGTTTTGATTAAACAAAAAAGGCCTGCAGTTAACTGCAGGCCTTTTATTTATTTAGATTAAGAGTTTTCATTATTTACCCATTTCACCTAGCCTGCATAAGAACACACGTTTCTTTATCAACATAGCCATAGCCATATTGTTACGTTTATCCTTAAGCATAGTGGTGAAAATATTTAGTGCCATCATCTTTTGTTTTCGCATGCAATATTAGGCATAATTTTTTTACATCAAATCTTTTTTTGTTTTTTTTCATCGTTGCAGCGTTTTAAAACCCAAAAGCGTAATAAGTGAGAGTATATAATTACACCCCAAAATCTCATTAAAAACTAATAGGCATATAAATAAATAACTTATGAAACACCCATGATAGTGCACGAGCACAAACACCGATGAAAATTTGGCGCTAAGCGAGTATCTTTGAGTTAGGTTTAATCAAATCAAAGGCTATGAGAAAGCGCACAGTTGAATTTGAGCAAGTCATCGAGCGGGGTTGTGGCCTCAGTTCGGCTTAGGCTTTGCCTAAGTCGAAAATATTAAACAGGCTGTGCCTGAAATTTGCATAAAATATTATACTAACTATAAGCTTTCCACCAAAAATCAATTTCAACTATGTCAATCACCCTTAGTTCGGCTTAGGTTTTGCCTAAGTCGTATATATGATTACAGGCTTTGCCTAAAACCATAATTCAAAACAAAGTTAACCATAAGTTTTCCACCTAAAATCAATTTCAATTATATCAATCACCGAATCTAATCCAACATAGTTTCTTGCGCTCGAATATAAATAATCTTCAGGATTAACTACTATACCGCTTCTTACTGGATTGTTATGAATATAGCCAACCTTTTGTTCAATAAATTTCTGGCTAAAAATATGTCCCGCGTGGTTTTCGTGTGTCCAAACTTGATTTGTTTGCTTTTTTTTAAACTTACCATGATATTCAAAAACAAGTTTTAACCAATCGCTTCGACTCTCATTTCCGCCATTAATAAATTCAATAAACCGTTTACTCGTAAAACTCTTAAAATCCCTGATAAAACCACTTAAATCATCTTTTTCACTTTGTGCAAGCAAGTGAATATGGTTTGACATAATTACATAAGCAAAAATATTCAACCCTTTTTCCTTCTGGCAATACTTAAAACTTTCAATTACCATATCTCGGTAATCCTTTCTAGTAAATAAGTCAACCCATCCTACAACCTGAAATGTAAGGAAGTATGCTCCACTCTTCTCATCTATTTTATATCCTGTAGACATGTTTTTTGTGTATAATCAGCATTAAAAACTTCAAAAACAATTATTACAAATAAAACGAGATTTAGGCACAGCCTGAAAAAAAAGAACGACGGCGGTGCAACCGCCGCCGAACATTTCATTTAATTCTTTTTCTTGTACTCAGCAACTTTATACAAATCATCTAATTGCTTTGTGTCTGTAATTTCCATGGTTAACGGTAAAAGTTTTCCTATACTTTTCTCCGAAAGAAAATTCTGCTTAATTGCTTCATCTATTTCAAGGCTTAAAACTCCGTCCTTAGTTTTTTCGGTGAAGTAGAAGCCAACCTTATAGTAACCTTCCCAAACCGAAAGCCAGAAAACTGTTTTCTTTTTGAACGATACTTTGCACAGCCACGATTTTCCATCGTTATAGTAGTTCCACTGGGGTGATAATGCAAAATCAGGTGACATCAACTTGTCCATCATCTCCTTATAAACCATGTATATTTCGCCGAGATTTTCCTGAAGCACAGCTTCATCGGGAAAAATTTCCTTACTTCCTAAAAGATTACTGCTCATGTTTTTTTCTACTAAGATACCAATTTTGAAAATATTGGATTTACTTATACTGAAATAAGAACGCCAAATCCACTTCAAAGCAAAACCCTAAATGTTGCCAATATTCAGCATTATAAACATAAAGAAAAACAATTTCTCATTGAACACATTAAATATTCATCCCAGTCGAAGAAAGTTAATTGTCACCCTGAGCCCGCCTGTCTACCGAACAGGTAGATCGAAGGGTGGCGGAAAGAGATTACTGCATAACAGAGCAACAAATTTGAACGTAAATAATAGCCCTTACTTAGCTGCTTTACTCAAACTATTTACACAGAAATTACTATTTTTGATTACTGGATAAAACACAACAAGGTTTATTCTATGGAGAACGTAAGCATAAATATACAATTGATAATTAACATTGTCCTAATTGCTATCACAATAATTGGGGGATTCGTTCTGCACAAAAAAGGGAAACCCTACAACGGGTTCATTTTTACAATTCACAAGTTCGCTACCATTGGTTTTGTAGCATACCTAACGGTAATCATTTTCAAAATATCAAAGCAAGTCAGCTTCAGCCTTCCATTTTACGTTTTTGTTGCAAATGCTGCTGTTTGCGCTGTAGCGCTTCTTTTTTCGGGAGCATTATTGAGCCTCGACAAGCTGAACAATCCGATGCTAAACGCTCATAGGCTTGCAACTATTGGTTTGGTAGTTTGCGTATCGCTAATTGTTTACAACCTACTGATATTTTAAATTACATTAAGCACTAACCTCGCCCCCACTTTTTGGTGTACTTTACTGCCCCCTCGGGGCAAATATTTACGCACT
>Ga0209203_1002217_pt1 | contig 13193 bp, 10 predicted proteins | sample AD_UKC109_MetaG_FD_184423 | JGI IMG/M metagenome (GOLD analysis project Ga0209203, IMG submission 184423) | Active sludge microbial communities of municipal wastewater-treating anaerobic digesters from Hong Kong - AD_UKC109_MetaG (SPAdes)... | ecosystem: Engineered > Bioreactor > Anaerobic >...
CAAGGAAAAAGTGCTCTGGAGCAATTTCGCGTATTCGCGAAATCATGTCGGCACGGGTAGCGCCAACAACGTACATGGTGTTATTTTCGCTTCCCCAATGCATGGATTTTTCTACAACTTCCTCGTATAACTTTTTTCCAGTTGCAGGATTTTCAAACATCTGAAAATCGGCGAAGCTGTTGTTTGACGTTAAGCCAAGAATGATCGACCACTTGTTCTCGAAACTGAGGAACGGTTCAATGGAATCCTGCCCCATGTATGGTGAAAGGGTTACGGCATCGAAGTTGAGCGTTTGAAAGAATGTTTTGGCGTACATTCGGGCTGTGTTGGCAATGTCGCCACGTTTCACATCGGCTATGGTGAATATTTGCGGGTGATTTGTTCGAATGTACTTTATAGTTTTTTGTAGGCTGTTCCAGCCTGATGCTCCGTGTAACTCGTAAAAGGCCGAGTTTATTTTATATGCAACAGCGTAGGGTGCAGTTGAGTCGATAATGGCCTTATTGAACTCGAAAAGCGGATCGGATTTGGAGAGTAGTATCTCAGGAATTTTATTCAAATCGCTGTCGAGCCCAACGCATAAAAAGCTTCGTTTCGCTTTTATTTGCTCAAAAAGTTGCTGTGCATCCATAAAAAAATTTTTTTTGAAAATATTTAACGGTAAAGAACAGAATCAGTTATAGCACAATTCCTCCATTTTTTCACTTCGGTCTTCCGTCGTCAAACTTTAGGCTCATCAATCAATCAACCAACCAACCAACCAACCAACCAACTAACCAACTAATCAATCAATCAATTAAACTTCGCTCATTTTCAGTCTTTCTGCATTTTCAGCAAGCTGAAGTTTTTCTATTACTTCGTCTAAGTCGCCGTCAATAATTGCGGAAAGGTTGTAGAGCGTAAGGTTTATTCTATGGTCGGTAACCCTACCCTGTGGGTAGTTGTAGGTTCTGATTTTTGCTGAGCGATCGCCGGTTGATACCATGGTTTTCCGTTTCGACGAAATTTCGTCGAGGTATTTCTGGTACTCAAGGTTGTATAGGCGGGTACGGAGTTCTATAAGCGCTTTATCGAAATTTTTTAGCTGCGATTTTTGGTCCTGGCACTGCACCACAATTCCGGAGGGAATATGTGTTAATCGGATTGCCGAGTAGGTAGTGTTCACACTTTGTCCGCCGGGCCCAGAAGCGCAAAAAGTATCCTTGCGGATATCCTCCATTTTCAGGTCAATATCGAATTCTTCGGCTTCAGGTAGCACGGCAACAGTTGCTGCCGATGTATGAACCCTTCCTTGGGTTTCGGTTTGTGGTACACGCTGAACCCTGTGAACACCCGATTCGTACTTTAAAATTCCATAAACGCCGTTCCCTTTTACGCTAAGCACAACCTCCTTATAGCCACCAACGGTTCCTTCGGAAAAGTGGTTTACTTCAAATTTCCAACCTCTGTTCTCAATGAACTTTGTGTACATTCTGAAAAGGTCGCCTGCGAAAATGCTTGCCTCATCGCCTCCGGTTCCGGCTCTAATTTCCAGCACTGCATTCTTGCTATCCTGTGGGTCGGCAGGAACAAGCAGCAGTTTAATTTCCTGCTCAAGGGTTTCCTGTTCTTCCTCAAGGGTTTCGAGCTCCATTTTTGCCATTTCGCGCATCTCCTCGTCCTTCTCGGTGGTGAGAATGCTTTTTGCCGACTCAATGTTGCTCAGGATGTTCTTGTACTTGTCGTAGGCTTCTACTATTGGTTCCAGCTCACGATACTCCTTGTTCAGGCTGATGTACTTTTTCATATCGGCCATCACAGCGGGGTCGGTAATTTGCTGGCCAATCTCCTCAAATTTTCTTCTAAGCCCTTCCAGCTTACTAAGTATGGTATTTTCGCTCATATGTTTACTAAAATTGGTGCAAATTTAGCTTTTTTATTCGGTATTTTATTGAATGAATATATTTAGGAGGGGTGTGTTTAAGAGATTTTTTCAGCGGGTAACTCTTCGATATTTTTTTAGATTAAAAATAATTGAGGTTGCCAATGCAGTTATGTAGGTAATTGTAGTTATTGCATTTGCTGAATTGTCTGATAAAGTAATCGAAAGTACCCTCTGCAAAAGGTATGCTACGTAAGAGGATGTGTTTGGCTCTTTGCCAAGTATCTCTAGCACATTCCAATGCCAGTCGGTAAGCGGACAGTATCCCAGCCCGAAAAAAATGCCGAGAATAGTCCAAGAGCCACCTGTAAGCATGAGTAGAATTAAATTCGCTTTGCGCAGGGGTTTCCATATCCAACCAAAAAGGTTGAACAGAATGAGCAGCGAATGGAAAACTGTGAAAAACCAATCGAGAATTCCGTATATCATTTTAAATATAAATAAAAAACCCTGCAAAGGAATATCTTCACAGGGCTATGTGTAACGTTTACAAACTATTCGCTGGTCATAATAAAGAGCGGAAGCATTTCGAAGCTTTTGTAGAATGGTCTGAGCCTTTCGGTGTTGTAGAACTTTGAAACGTTAACCAGCTTCTTTTGGCTTGTTACCACGTCGATAGGCATGTTGTCGTAACGTCCATTTTTCAGAACCACGAGCCTTCCATGAACTCCCTTAAGAATAAGGTCGAGCGCAAGGTTTCCGAATGCCATTGGAACAATGGAGTCGATGGCATCGGGTTCTCCACCGCGCACCAGGTAGCCAAGTTTTTGGGTAATTGTGTTTATCGATTTTCCATGGTTGTACTTCCCGGAGAGTTCCTTGATTTTTTTGGAAACAACATCGCCAATTCCACCGAGTTTTAGGTGACCGTAGGCATCAACTTCGGTGCCTTCTACCATCATTTTGTCCATTCCACTAAATGTTGCTCCCTCACTAACCATAACCGAGGAGTAGCGGCTTGGGTATGAGTTTCGGTCTTCAACCAGAAGTTTGGTTAACAGGTCAATATCAAACTTATGCTCAGGAATAACGCAGCGATTGGCAACTCCAGCCATGGTTGGTAGCATGGCGGTAAAACCTGCATAGCGCCCGAAAACTTCCATTACCAGAATCCTTTCGTGTGAGCCAGCAGAAGTTCTCAGAATATCGGTCATGGCTATAGTTCTGGTAATACACGTGCTAAAACCAATGCAGTAGTCGGTTCCCGGAACGTCGTTATCCATGGTTTTTGGAATTGCAATTACCTTTGCACCCTCCTTGTAAAGCCTAACACCGTAGCTTAGTGTATCGTCGCCCCCAACGGGAATGAGGTAGTCGATTCCAAGGAAATCAACATTTTTTAAGACTTCTGGGGTTAAATCGTTTACCTCTTTCTTGTACTTTTCTTTAAGGTGAATAGGAACGTCATCAAGTTTCACCTTCGATGGGTTGGTGCGCGAGGTGTGAAGGAAAGTTCCTCCTGTTCGGAAAGCACGGTTTACCCGTTCTTCTGTAAGCCATTCAAAGCAAGCTGAGTTGTCAACTTTTTTATCACGAACTATTTCAATCATTCCCCGCCAACCTCTTCTAATTCCTACAACCTGAAAACCTTCTCGTAGAGCTCGAATTGTTACTGCTCTAATTGCCGGATTTAAACCAGGAACATCTCCTCCTCCAGTGAGGATTCCTATTACGCCTTTTTTCTTGTTGTTGTTCATAATTCTTGTGCTTTAGGTTGTAACTAGTTTGTTTTAAACAGCAAAATTCAAAAAACTCTTACCAATTTAGTGAAATATTGGTTATAAATTTCTCTAATTCCGAATTTCTGGGAATTATCTATGCAAATGTTTGCTAAAAAAACTATTGAATAGAAAACAAGTAGGATGCTTCGTTATTATTATATTATTATTTTGTAATTTCGCACACAGTAAAATAAAAACATCAATATATGGAAAATACTGAACAAAAGCCGCTTGGGTCAAACGATGAGATTGATTTAATCGAACTATTTACCCGAATGTGGGAAGGTTTTAAAAATGGAGTGATTTGGTTGCTAAACGCATTAAAAAACCTTCTTATTTTTATAATCCGTAAGTCAGTATGGATTGGAACATTCGCACTTTTTGGAGCAGTATTAGGTTATATCCTTTACATTGGTGTACCCAACTACTACTCATCGCAGGCTACCATTCGTTCAAATGGTATAAGCAATATCTATGTAATTGACTTTGTGAACCAGCTTCAGGAGCTACTTTCTAATCGAAATTACGATGCTATTTCCCAAAGGCTCAATATTAATGTTGATGATGTTGATAAAATTAAGTCCATTGGAGCATACTATGGAATTGATATTAATGAGGATAGGAATGTTGACTACATTGATTTTGAAAACACATACGACCCGCTTGATTCAACAATTGTTAGGTTACCTGCTGTGCTTTATATTAAAATTGAGCTGTGGAAGATGGATGTATATACGACTCTAAAAACATCGGTGGTTGACTATGTTAGTAAAAATCCATTCATCATTACCAACAATAATTTAAGGATTAAGCAAGCGCTTGAACAGATAGACTATATTAACGAAGAGGTTCAAAAGCTTGATAGCCTTCAGAATATTCAATATTTTGAGGTTCCTAAAACTCAGCGAACCTCAAATACTCAGATGGTTGTGTTGAATGAGAAAGATTTTAAACTCTACCATTCCATATTGCTGGATTTGAAAAGAAGCAAACAAGGATTAGAACGTGATCTGGAACTTTATGGGGAACCAATAACTATTCTTCAACCCTTTACTGAGTTAGCGCTTGTGAAGGAGAATTTGCTCAGCGCTATTTTACCCAAGTTCATATTTTTTGCTTTACTAGGTTTTATTGTTTCAATTCTATGGCACTTTCGCAGAGGCATATATGAAGCAATAGCCGGAAAGTAGAAAAAAGTTTTCCCTAAATAAGAGGGCGTCTCAAAAGCCAAAAAGAAAGAAATATATTGCTCTGTGGAACTCTGTGTTCTCATTGTAACATACTGTGGTACTATCCGATAAAATTCCACAGAATTCTACAGAGTCCTTTATTTAGTCACACAGTGATTTATTGAGACACCCTCTTGCTTTTTTTGATAGTTTTAAAGTTTTAGGTTCCCCGGTTTAACCATATTTTCAGGTGCCAAGATTCTATTTAGCTGGTTTTCTGTTAAAATGTTTTTCTCAATTACAAGTTCGTATACACTTTTCCCGCTGGTTAACGCCTCCTTAGCAACAGCAGTTGCTTTTTCGTAACCAATAATTGGGTTCAGGGCAGTAACCAGCCCAATGCTGTTGTGTACCATTTCTTTACAATGCACCTTGTTGGCAGTAATTCCATCTATACATCTTACTTTAAGGGTTGACATTCCGTTCTTAAGCATCTCTATTGATTCGAATAAACTTTGCACAATTACTGGTTCGAAAACATTCAGCTCAAGCTGGCCACCCTCGGCGGCAAATGTTACGGTAAGGTCGTTACCTATAACTTTAAATGCAATTTGGTTAACCACTTCAGGAATAACAGGGTTAACCTTTCCTGGCATAATCGATGAGCCCGGTTGCATGGGGGGGAGGTTAATCTCGTTAATTCCGGTTCTTGGTCCTGAGGAAAGTAACCTTAAGTCGTTACAAATTTTTGATAGTTTTACTGCAAGTCGTTTTATTGCTGATGAGTACATTACAAATGCCCCGGTATCCTGGGTGGCTTCAACCAGGTTTGGGGCAAGAACAACTTCAAGTTTTGTTACTCTTTTTAGGTGTTTCATTACTTTTTCAGGATACTCTGGTTCCGAGTTTATGCCGGTTCCAATGGCCGTGGCTCCCATGTTAACCTCGAGGAATAGCTTTGCATTCTGGTTTAGTCTTGTTATTTCTTCCGTAAGGGTAGCAGCGTAAGCTTCAAATTCCTGCCCGAGTGTCATGGGAACTGCATCCTGAAGTTGTGTGCGCCCCATTTTTATTACATCAGCGAATTCGATGGATTTCTCTTTAAACGAATCAATCAGATCGCTGAGAACTCCTACTAGTTTTTGATTTGAAAGAATAAGCGCAATTTTTATTGCAGTGGGGTATGCATCGTTGGTCGATTGTGAGAGGTTTACATCGTTGTTAGGATGACAAAATTCGTATTCGCCCTTGGTATATCCCATAATCTCAAGAGCTCGATTTGCAATCACCTCGTTCGCATTCATGTTGGTCGATGTTCCTGCACCTCCCTGAATCATGTCAACTACAAAATGGTTATGGAATTTTCCATTCCGAATTTCTTGGCACGCTTTAACAATGGCATTTTTTTTGGGCTTGTCGAGTAACCCAAGTTCGAAGTTAGCTTCAGCAGCAGCCTCTTTTACCATTGCTAAAGAATCAATTAGCGATGGATAAAAGTTAAGAAGCACACCACTAATATTGAAGTTTTCGATTGCTCTTAGTGTTTGTATACCATAGTAGTATTCGTAAGGGACATATCGTTCACCTAGTAAATCATGCTCTAAACGGGTTTGCCCCGATTCGTACTGCGCAGCAGGGTTTATCATGCGGTTATTTGCATGCCTCATCCGTCGAGATATTACTCTTGCAATGTTCGAAAAAACCTTGACGGTAGCATTAACATCTTTTGTGAAAAAATCATTATCTATCGTAAGCACGGTTGTTGGTGAAAGTGCTCTGGCTGAAGTAGAATGGGGTGAATCGTTGGCGTGCGAACCTTCTCCCAGGAAGTCACCCTTCCCAAAAACTGTAAGTTTTAGTTCAACACCATATGAATTGCTCTTGAAAAGTTCAACCTCTCCATCGTAAATAATAAAAATACATTCACGTTTCCCATTCTCCCTGAAAAGGTACTCGTTGGTCTTGAATTTCTTTTCCTTCACACAGCAACCTAAAACCTCAAGGTCGTTCTCAGAGAAACCTCTGAAAAGTTCTATCTTTTTAAGAAAATCAATCATCTTTAGTTGTTCCATGAGCTGTATCTTAATTTAATTTAATTTAATTTAATGTCAGTATCTATGCGTCTATTAAAATCCAAAGTTACCTAAAGGTTAGGGGTGTGTTTTCACGCTGGATTCGGAGGTGAACCAGAATCCCCCGAGAAAACGATTGGAGCGGAACGATTAGCTCGCTAATCGGCTGGAAACCAGCGTGCGATGCACCCCGTGTTGTCATAAACTTTAATTGCATTTAAAACCTCCAGAACATCTTTTTTTGGTCCAATTACCCTTTTGTTTTCTATCAGAGCCGTAACTTGTTCAAGAGTTAAAGTATTCCCTTCAATTCTTAAGGATGAATGAATTGTTTTTATTTTATTCTGCTTTCTTAAATGAGGAGATGGTTTGCTAATTAAGTTAGCATTAACTTCCCCAATCTTCTCTGAAATAGAAGAAATCAGATTAAGAATTCTAGGAGTGATATTGTAAGGAGGTTTCATTGATACTATCATTTGATACTATCAAATATAATGTCAAATATTTGTAATTTCAAGATTATCTACGATTTTTTTCTCAGACTATTGTACACAACATTCTAATGGAATTGTCTTTCATGTTCATATAAAAAAGTAAAGGCCGTCTTTTATAGACAGCCTCTACCTTTCCTAAGAAACCTAACCTACCTTTGATACAAATCTACCTCTTCCGACAATGCATCTTGTTTTTGGTTAAAAATCTTAGAATCGTCAAAAAAGGAGATGATTTTATCGAGAGTAATTGCCTGTGAGTTGCTCGAAACTGAATGCTTATATATGCTGGTTGCCAAATGTTTAAACTGGTTTTGGTTAGCAATGAGAACTTGAATCGGATCGATATCCCCAAATTTTACTTTTCCTTCAACCTTTTTCAGCTCCTCAAGGTTGGTTGAAATAATTTCAAGTAGCTGCTTGTACGCTTGTGCAGCAGGTGTGTACCGACGGGTTACAATTCCGATTACCTTGCTTGTTATTGGATCAATTAACGGAGCTCCGCTATTTCCATAACTTGTGTGCCCATCGAAATTAATAAAACGTATCCCTTTGCTATTCGTTACCATTGATGAGATGATACCTGTTGTTAACGATAGGTTTGAACAGCCACCACTAAAACCGAGGCTGGCAACTTGCGAGCCAATGCTGAAAATTTCTTCATCGCTCATTTCAAGACCAGGAATATCGCTAAACTCAGGTAAATCTATGTTAAAAATTGCATAATGTCCGTTGTTATTTACAACCCCAATTCTATGCTCCCTAACAAATTCGGTGTAGGGGATTTTGATTGATGCTGTAACGGCACTGGCATCAGCGCTAACAAAAGATATTTCAACTTTTTGAACTCTTTCAATGTAAAAGGCTAGTTGACTTGTAACTAAAAACTTCTTAACCTTAAATCCTGTGAGGGAATCCATTACGGCTCCTCGCTCGTTTAAAAAACTTAGCTGGCAAACAGAAGCATGACAATCTTTCCAAACTTTTTTGAACATTGGGGTTAGTTTTGGTTGGTTTTAGGATTTTTATACTTTGTGCTCTAAAATGATTTAACAATGGTAAAGACGAACAGAATTGTTACCAGGAAGAAAACAATGTAAACGCCCACGTCAATTGATAACCTGTCAATTAAATTTGTTTTTATAAAAACTGATAACTTCTTCATTATCGTTGCTCTCTTGGTGTTCGTTTTTAGCTTTTGTTTGTTAAAGGGTCTTGTTACGCCATTTCATTTTTCATAAAACAAAAGTATTCACTATAAAATGTATATAGCGTGGTCAAAAAAGTCATTTTTTTTAACACATATTTTTTTATCTAAACCAGTTGTATAAATTTGTCATGTTTCTCGTCCTGTTTAAGGTTTCACGATTTCTAATTCGGAAAATGTCACGACAATGATTAGTAGGCTTAAAAAAAGCATCGAGTTGAAGTTTGGTAAAAAAGTTTTGTACCAAAAGGATTGTAAGGAATTGTCGATAAGTGTATTGCGTGAAACAGGGGAGCAAATCAGCTCCTCTACGCTTAGAAGGTTTTTTGGTTTCCTGTCAACGAATTCTCAGCCGGCTCGTGTCACGTTGGATATTCTCTCGGCATACTGCGGGTTTAATAGTTGGGAAAATTATAGGCAGGCCAACCAGGAGAGTGAATGTAATCACCTTTCAAGCATTGATTTCTGGCAGTCAGCGAAGGAAAAGGCAAAGAATCATAGCGTTAACTACTGTGAACAGGTTAAAAGAGCAACACCTATTGGCTATAACTGCACTGCCACCAGAAACTTCTCAACCGATAGGTTTAACTTCTTCTTAAATTCAGACTTCTTTGCAATGCCTGTAATTGCACCAGGTGGTTTTGGGAAGTCTACACTCTTGGTGAATTGGTACGAAAGTATCCTGAAATCTCAGAACCATTCAAATGATATTTTCCTTATTATTCCAGCTATTACTATTGAAGTGGGAATGGGTAGGGGGAGATCTTTTGAAGACTTATTAAACTCGTTCCTTAACCCAGAATCTCCTGCATTTCCCTTTGATTCTAACTCACAGCAGGTTCCCGGAAAGTTTCTCTTAATAATCGATGCCCTTGACGAGGTAACTTTGTTAGGATATAAAACAGAACGTCTCTTCTCCTCGCTATACAATTTCATCGCAAAGCATTCATCAAAGGGTTGGCTTAAATTGGTCATTGCATCTCGATTCCCCGCATGGGAATCGTTCTTTACGCTCAATGCCATTCCCAACAAATGGTGCTTTGCACAAAAATCTTTATTCTCAAGTGAGGGAGCAAATATCCCTCCCCTTAACGAAGAGGAAATCCAACAGGTTTTAGACAATACAATAAACAATTTACTTGAAGAGAGGCTCTTGGTCGAAGAGTTCTCCTATGATTTGATTCAAATTGTCTCGTACCCCTACTTTCTTCAAATATTCATAGAAATTTTTAACCCCAACCTTCCTGAGAAAGTTACAGGCAGGCTCGATTTACTTAACCACTTTATCAAAAATAAGGTTATTCAGGGAAGCTGTTCAGATGAAAAATTAGATATTATAAGAAAAATTGTTGAAATATCCGTGAATAACAATACTTTAGCCGGAATCAAAAAGAACGACCTAAAGGAATGTTACCCAATTCATCTTAAACTTAGTGGAAATTATTACACTGCCTACAATGAATTGTTGTCTTTTGGAGTAATTCATGAAGAAACTGTTGAAAAGTTCCCTGGTGTTTTTACAAAGTTTGTTACACTTCCACAAGGACAACTTTTTGATTTATTTATTGTTCAGAAGTACGTAATTAATGCCGGTGCTATAACTTTTGAACTTTTTGAACGCATTCAGAATGATTTTGATTCTTCTCCACTGTTACCAAGCCTCATAGCAACACTTTTCGAAATGGCTTACAAGCAGCAGAATGTTAGCGCATTAAAACCCTTCTTTACATTAAAAGATAGCACGATAATTAAAACTCTTCAGCTGCACGCTATTATATATTGCCTTAGGAACGATGAAGTAATGCGCCGAGAACTTATCCCATATTGGGTGTCAAATTCCCTTGCACGCAAGTACTATTTTGAGCAGGTAGTTGACTTGAATGCAATTGTTAAGTCACACAAGTTTGTTGTTCAAACATACATGAATCAATACAACTCAGAGCGTAGCATATTTTTCAGCTCTACGTTACTTACCCTTTCCAACGTTCTTAGCTTGAATCTTGTTGATGTATTTAAGAATGAGGGCAACCTGAATATGATAATTCCTAAGAGCGTTAGTTGCCAAATTGTTGGATTGTGGTTTTCTTGCAGGTTATTTATCAGATACCTGGGTAACAGTAATGATTGTGAGACGATTCTAAATGAAGCGGCCTCCTACAGTTTAGCCCGCCTCGATACATGGAACCCAGAAGAACGGGTTGATTTTGAGCTGGCGCTGGTGCTTGGCTTAGTATTTATTAAAAAATACGATGTAATTGAAAAGAGGTTAGCCTTTCTTCATAGATGGGAGAGCGAATCAACCCTTTTACCCACCGAGAAAGCTCTTGTAGTTTTCTACGAGTATGCCATTTGGAAACGAAACAACACGTTTAACACAAAAAAAATGGAGGCCATTTCATCTTTCTTAAACGAGCTCCCTTTGTGGAATGGTTTTTACACCCTCATCCTCGCAAAAGCATGGTTTGCAATGTATTTTCTGTATCAAGGGAAACTCGATAGAGCCCTCGAATACTATCGTAAAGCTGTTGAAGTAAGCAGTATATCAGGGTACTTAATCTTTGAAGTTAAGTTACTTAAGAATATGATACCTGTTCTTGAGCAATTGGGTGAATCAGAAAGAGCCGCAGATTGTAAGTTGTTGGCAAATAGTATGCTAAATAAAACAGGGGTCGAATTTTCTTTGCTATAAACCCTTTAACAATCTTTAACAATTATATAACTTTCTGTAGTTTAGTATTATGTATGCATACAGTTGTTTTTATTCCTTTGACTTTCCTTTGACTTTCCTTTGAAAACAGGTAACTTTAAAATTCGTAATATTCACTACTTATTCTAAATTAAACACTATGAGCAAAGAAATATTAAATCTTCAGCCACAAGCTGTATGGAAGCATTTTTATGCGTTAACTCAAATTCCTCGTCCCTCGAAGCACGAGCAGGCAGCAGTTGATTATGTCGTGAATTTTGGCAAAGAATTGGGGCTTGAAACTATTGTTGATGAAGTAAAGAACGTCGTGATCCGAAAGCCAGCAACCCCAGGAATGGAAAACCGAAAAGGAGTTATTCTTCAAGGGCATCTCGATATGGTACCTCAGAAAAATAGCGATAAGGTTCACGATTTTGAGAAGGATCCAATCGATGCATACATCGATGGCGAGTGGGTTACTGCAAACGGAACAACCCTGGGGGCTGATAACGGAATCGGAGTTGCTGCCACTCTAGCAGTGCTCGAAGATAAAAACCTTGCACATGGGCCAATCGAAGCTCTTTTCACTATCGATGAAGAGACCGGAATGACAGGTGCGTTCGCTTTAAAACCAGAGTTGCTAAAGGGCGATATCTTAATGAATCTCGATTCAGAGGACGAGGGCGAACTTTACGTTGGTTGCGCAGGTGGCCTCGATGCAAATATTGAATTAGATTACAGTGAAGAGCTTGTTCCAGAAGGATATACATTCATAAAAATAGCCGTAACTGGTCTTAAGGGGGGCCATTCAGGAATGGACATCATCACAGGACGTGCAAACTCAATAAAACTTTTAATCAGGTTCTTGCTCCAAGCAGAGAAAAAATTTGGAATTCGAATTTCAAGTCTTGATGGAGGAAGTTTAAGGAATGCAATCCCACGCGAAGCTTTTGCTACCGTTGGCGTTCCAACAGCAAAAATAATAGATTTTGAGAATTTGCTCAAAGCATACCTTAATATATATAAAGCAGAATTCTCATTGGTTGAACCCGATCTATCAATGAAAATTCAGAAGGCAGACATCCCTAGCTCGGTTTTCGATTCAAAATCACAATGGAACTTGCTTCGAGCCGTTCTTGCTTGTCCTAACGGTGTAGTTCGCATGAGCGACTCAATGCCTGGTTTGGTAGAAACATCAACAAACCTAGCTCGAGTATATTCTAAGGATGGAAAGATTTACTTACAATGCTTACTTCGTAGTTCAGTTGATTCAGCAAAAGATGCATTATCCCAAAAAATTGCTTCTGTTTTTGAATTAGCAGGTGCTAAAATTGAGTTTGATGGAGCATATCCAGGTTGGAAACCAAACATGCAATCTCCAATTCTCAATACTATGCGCAACGTTTACAATAATAAATTTGGGAAAATCCCTGATATTAAAGCTATTCATGCAGGATTAGAATGCGGATTGATTGGAGGGGTATTCCCAAATCTTGATATGATTTCATTTGGTCCAACCATTCGTTACCCACATTCCCCTGATGAGAAAGTAAAAATAGATACAATTCAAATGTTCTGGGATTTCTTAGTTGAAGTATTAAAAAACGTACCTGTTAAGTAGGAAAACCATTTACTAAGCACCCATTCTTTTAAGCTGTCAGAGAAACTGGCAGCTTTTTTTAGTGAATTCGTACCATAATATGCTTGTCTTATTGTTTGATATTTTGAGGGTTAAAAAAAAAATAAAAAAAAGCATTAAAAAAGTTAAAAAAATATTTGGAAAATTGATTTCCCACAAGCTATATTTGCACCCGCTTTTGCAGGGGAACGCAGCAGGGGAGAAGGGACGGTTCGGGAGAAAAAAGTTTTATTTTTTTTTGCTGAAAAGTTGGAGGGAAGAAAAAAAAGGTTACCTTTGCAGCCCGG
>Ga0209203_1002220_pt1 | contig 13164 bp, 11 predicted proteins | sample AD_UKC109_MetaG_FD_184423 | JGI IMG/M metagenome (GOLD analysis project Ga0209203, IMG submission 184423) | Active sludge microbial communities of municipal wastewater-treating anaerobic digesters from Hong Kong - AD_UKC109_MetaG (SPAdes)... | ecosystem: Engineered > Bioreactor > Anaerobic >...
CAGTGGCCGTCGCGTTTGACCATCGGCGAATGCCGGCGGTTTTCGTGTGTAAAATAATCGTTGCCGTAGGTGCCGCGCACGCACAGCAGGCCGTCGTTCGAGGTCGTCTTCCGATCGGAGGTCACGCGATACACGCGGTTGCGCCGCACGTTCAATTCAAGCTGGCAGCCGGCGCCGCAATAGCCGCAAACCGTTTCCTGCCTGGCCAGATCCCACACGCGGGCGCGATGCTTGAAACCCTTGGCCAGCAAGGCGCCGACCGGGCAGATGGCCACGCACTGGCCGCAAAATTCGCAATCCAACGGGCCGCCGTCGTGCGTGTTGATTTTCACCGCGTAGCCGCGCCCGTCGAAGGTATAGGCGCCCACGCCCATCACTTCTTCGCAGACGGCGACACAACGGCCGCAGCGCACGCAACGCGAATCGGTACGCTCGATCAACCAACTGGACGTATCGACCGTCTGCTTTTCCATCGTCGCGTGGAACGGCTGCTCGCTGACGTTGAAAGCGTAGGTCAGATCCTGCAGGCGGCACTCGCCGGCCTTGTCGCAGATCGGGCAATCCAGCGGATGGTTGAGCAAAATCAATTCAAGCTGTTGTTTGCGCAGGCGATGCAGTTCGTCGTCGTCGGTGGTCACGACCAGGCCGTCGGCCGCGGGCGTGTTGCACGAGGCGACGATGCCGTAACCGTCGACCTTGACCACGCACATGCGGCACGAGCCGATCGGGCTGACCCACTCGTGGTAGCACAGCGTCGGAATATCGATGCCGACGGTGCGCGCCGCTTCGAGGATGGTCGCGCCCTGTGCCACTTCCACCGGGCGGCCGTCGATCGTCAGTTTGATCATCTTGGTGTTTTTCATAGCGCCACCCCCGCCAGACGATAGCAGCGCAGGCAGCGGGACGCCTCGGTGGTCGCCGCTTGCGCGGACATGACGTGCTCCACTTCCTCGAAATTCTTGATACGGTAGTCGACCGGCAAATGCGTGAAGCCCTGTCGCGGCAGGCCCGGCGGCAATTTGACCTTCTCATTCGCATCGTAGGTTTTGATCGTCGAGAGCAAACGTTCCATGCGCTGGTAGCTGTCCAGGTGCACCGGCTCGCCGCGCAGGAAACGATCGATGGTGATCGCCGCGCGATTGCCCGCCGCCACAGCCTGAATCAACGTCGCCGCGCCGGTCACGCAGTCGCCGCCGGCAAACACGCCTTCGACCGGCGTCGCGCCGGTGTACTCATCGGCGACGATCGTGTTCCAACGCGTGATCTCGAATCCTTCCTCCACGTCGAGCCAGCCGAAATTCGGCTGCTGACCGATGGCCGGCACGACCACGTCGGTTTCGATGACGAACTCGCTGCCCGGCATCGGCACCGGCCGGCGGCGGCCGGAAGCATCGGGCTCGCCCAGTTCCATGCGGATGCATTCCACGCCGACCAGCTTGCCCTCGGCGTCGGCGATCAGGCGCGTCGGATTGCACAAATAATTGAACTTGATGCGCTCGTCCTGCGCGTCTTTGATCTCCACATCGTCGGCCGGCATTTCCTTGATCGTGCGCCGGTAGACGATGTGCACGTCTTCGTAGCCGATGCGCAACGCGCTACGCACGCAGTCGATGGCGACGTTGCCGCCGCCGACCACGACCATCTTGCGGCCCTGCATCACTTCGTGCCCGAGGGCGACGGCGCGCAGCAGATTCACGCCGTGGATAAAGCCCTTGTAGCCGGCGTCCTCGTTTTCCACGCCCAGCCGATTGGAATGATGCGCGCCGATGCCGATGAAAATCGCATCGAAGCCCATGCCGCGCAAATTGGCCCAGGTGAAGCCTTCCTCGCCCAGGCGTTTGTTGTAAAGGATCTGCACGCCCAACGCGGCGATGTAATCGATGTCGCGGCGCAGCACCTTGCGCGGCAGACGATAATCGGGAATGCCTACCGCGGCCATGCCGCCGCCTTCGCTGAGCGCCTCGAAGATCGTCACGTCGTGCCCGGCGAGCGCCAGTTTTTCCGCCGCGGCCAGACCGGCCGGACCGCCGCCGATCACCGCCACGCGCTTGCCGGTGGCATTGGCTTTGGGGCGACGATTGCGCGCGGGAATCAGACCGTGATTCATTTCATAATCGGCGGCGAAGCGCTTGAGGTATTTGATTTGAATCGGCTCGTCGACGTTCGCGCGGCGGCAATTGAACTCGCAGGGGCGCACGCACACGCGGCCGAGCACGCAGGGCATCACGCAATTGTCGCGGGCAACGTCGCTGCCGGCGGCGTAGCGGCGCTTGCGGATGTTTTCCACGTACAGCGGAATATCCAGATGCGCCGGGCAGGCTTCGCGACACGGCGCGCTGACGCGGGTCAGCAGCTTGACCGGCTCGATGGTTCGCCCCGATTCGATGCAGCGATCGAACTCGAGCGCGAAATGTTCGAGCGCCTTGAGCACGGGGGTCGGCGAGGTCTGTCCCACCTGGCATTTGGAAGCCTGCTTGACGTCGAGCAACAAGGCGTGCAACTGCCCGAGGTCTTCGGTGGTCGCCGTGCCCGCGCACAGTTTGCCGAGCAACTCGGCGGCGATTTGCGTGCCGACGCGGCAGGGATAACATTCGCCGCAACTCGCTTCGGCCTGCACCGCTTCCATGTAGGCGCGGCACAACGCGACGATCGAGACGCTCGCATCGGCCAGGAAGAAACCGTCCCACCCGATGAATGCGCGCACATCGTCCTGTTGTTCGTAGGTAAAGGGAAGTTTAAGCCCTTCCGGCGCAGTCCATTCGGCTTCCGGTTTTTCCCGGTTGTCGACAACGGTATCGCCCCAACAACTGAAAAAGACTTTGCTCATCGCCACCTCGATCGTTGTTGATGGCGCCAGGTCTCCGCCGCAGGCGGCCGGGGTTGGCGGCAGGCCGTAATGCGCCGAAATTCAAACGAGAATTCTTCGAGTTTGATCGCGCGCCCGTCTTAACATGCCCCCCACGAGACGTCAAGAGATGATGCGCTTCCCCGCAAATGCCGCGACGGCCGAAACGGTCAGGGTTTGTCTTTCGCCGGCGGCGCTCCCCGCACTTTTAAAAAGGGCTGGAAAACACGCAAGGTTGCGGAGCAGTATTTGTCGGGAATGTTCATCAGGCGGCGCGGATCGTTCCTCCAATCCTGCATCAGACAATTGGCGTTATCGATATGTCCGACGCCCAGCGTGTGGGCAAACAAATGGAAAAACAAGCGCGAATAATCGTCCGCCTCGCGTTGCCCCATCACCCGGTTCGGCCCATGGAATTCGGACGACGCGACGACCAACGAACGCGAATCCGGTACGGCCACACCGATCGAAGAGATCGTCGAATCGGCGGCCAACAACGGTTGGTCGGTCAGCACGACCATCACCGTGGACAACGGACGATCGCCGCGCAGTTCGCGCAGGCGCGCCGGCAGATCGTTTCGATCGGTCGCGGTAAAGGCGTCGGCACGGAAACGTTTTTCCACCGGCAGGGTGAACTCGGCCTTGATGTCGGCCAGCACGGTGGCCAAAGCGATGGGCGCCAGTTTTCCCGCCGCGACCACGTAGATGGAAGAAACCGGCTCGGCGGGAACCGAGCCGGTTTCGAAAACGTCAGCCGGCGGCGCGGTGCACGCCGCCAGCGCAATTACGCAAAGGAAAAGAATGACGATCGGCGAACGCTTCATCGCGGAAACGCGTTTTTGCCGATCCACCGCGCCTGCCCTTCGAGCTGTTCCTCGATGCGCAGCAGTTCGTTGTACTTGGCCAGACGCTCCGAGCGGCACAGGCTGCCCGTTTTCACTTGCCCGGTGCTGCACGCGACCGCCAGCGTGGCCAGGAACGGATCGCAGGTTTCGCCGCTGCGGTGGCTGACCACCTGGGTGTAACCGGCTTCGCGCGCCATGGCGATGACGTTGAGCGTTTCGGTGAGCGTACCGATCTGGTTGAGTTTGATCAGAATCGAGTTGGCGATGCCGCCGTCGATGCCGCGCCGCAAACGCTCGGGGTTGGTGACGAACACGTCGTCGCCGACGAGCTGCACCTTCTTGCCCAGTTCCTGGGTCAGCAGCTTCCAACCGTCCCAATCGTCCTCGGCCAGGCCGTCTTCGATGGAGAGAATCGGGTATTTGGCCAGCAGGCCGCGATAGAAATCGACCACGGCCATCACCGGCACGTTGTTCATGTTTTCGGCCGGGAACGAATAGGAGCCGTCCTCGTTGAGCATCTCGTTGGCGGCAACGTCCAAGGCGAGAAAAACATCTTCGCCCGGACGATAGCCGGCCTTCTCGATGGCCTGAACGATCAACTGCAGCGCTTCCTCGTTGGAGGCGCAGTTGGGGGCGAAACCGCCCTCGTCGCCCACGCCGGTCGAGTAGCCCTTGTCGTTGAGCACCTTCTTCAACGCGTGGAACACTTCGGAGCCGTAGCGTAGCGCCTCGCGGAAATTCGGCGCGCCGGCCGGGACGATCATGAACTCCTGAATGTCCACGTTGTTCGCCGCATGGGCGCCGCCGTTGAGGATGTTCATCATCGGCACGGGCAACAACGTCGCGCTGTCGGACTTGACGATCTGCTGGTACAGCGGCACGCCGGCTTCCAGCGCCGCCGCGCGCACCACGGCCAGCGAAACGCCCAGGATCGCGTTCGCGCCGAGTTTGCCTTTGTTGGGAGTACCGTCGAGTTCGATCAACAGGTTGTCGATGGCTTCCTGATCGGCCACCGGTTTGCCGATGACCTTGGGCGCGATGATTTCGTTGACGTTGGCGACGGCCTTGAGCACGCCCTTGCCGCTGTACCGGCCCTTGTCGCCGTCGCGCAATTCCACGGCCTCGTGCGAGCCGGTGCTGGCGCCGGAAGGCACCCCCGCGCGCACGCTGATGCCCGCGTCGGTGGACAGATCCACCTCGACGGTCGGATTGCCGCGGCTGTCGAGAATCTCGCGCGCGAACACTTTCGTAATTTTAGCCATAATCAGACTCCTCTCACTATAAATGCCACGATTGGATGTCGACCCCACCCCACTCGTTGACGATTAAAAACTCTTCACGAAGTTCACTTCAATATAACACCGAAAATCCGCTTAGCCTTCCAGAACTTTTTTGGTCGCGGCGATGATCATGTCGATCTGCTCTTCGGTGATGACCAACGGCGGCGCGAAACGCACGGTCGTCGCATGGGTTTCCTTGCACAGAATCCCCTCGGCCTGCAACGCTTCGCACACCTGCCGCGCGGTACGCGGACCGTCGTTGAATTCCACGGCGAGCAGCAAGCCCTTGCCGCGCACTTCCTTGATCTGGTCACAACGGATGGCTTTCAATCCTTCGCACAAACGCGCGCCCAAACGCACGGCGCGGCCGGTAAGGTCTTCCTCGACCAACACGCGCAGGGCCTCGCGGCTGACCGCGCAGGACAACGGCATGCCGCCGAAGGTCGAGCCGTGTTCGCCGGGGCGGAACAACTCGAGCACGTCCTTGCGGCCGACGACCGCGCTGATGGGCACACAACCGCCGCCCAGCGCCTTGCCCAGGCACATCAGATCGGGCTTGGCGTCTTCATGCTGCCAGCAAAAGAGTTTGCCGGTGCGGCCCAGGCCGGTCTGGATTTCATCGAAGACCAACAGCACGTTGTTTTCCGTGCACACTTCGCGCACCGCTTCCAGGTATCCCGCGGGCGGCACGCACACGCCGGCCTCGCCTTGAATCGGTTCGACGAGGAACGCGATGGTGTTTTCGTCGATCGCGTTTTTCAGCGCTTCGATATCGCCGTAGGGGATGATTTCAAAGCCCGGAGTGAACGGGCCGAAATCCTCGCGGTACAGTTCGTCGCTGGAGAAGCTGACCACGGTCGTCGTCCGGCCGTGAAAATTGTCGGCGCAGCAGATGATCTTCGCCTGGTACTTGGGAACGCCTTTGACGCGATAGCCCCATTTGCGCACGGCTTTGATCGCCGTTTCGACGGCCTCGGCGCCGGTGTTCATCGGCAGCGCCATTTCCATGCCGGCCAATTCGCACAGCTCCTGGCACCAGGGGCCGAGTTGATCATTGTAGAACGCGCGACTGGTGACCACGAGTTTGTCGGCCTGTTCGTGCATCGCCTTGAGCACCCGCGGGTGACCGTGGCCGTGGCTGACGGCCGAATAGGCGGACAGGCAATCGAGGTACCTGGCGCCCTCGACATCGTACATCCACACGCCTTCGGCCTTTTCGATGACGACCGGAAGGGGTTTGTAATTATGTGCGCCGTAGGTTTCGGTCTGCTTGATGATCGATTGTGTTTTGGACATACCCTAACCTCCAGAGGAACGTCGAAATTCGGCTGAGATTAATGCCGAACCCATTGGAAGTCAACACAGAAAACAAACGAAAAAACGACAAGTTATATTGTTGAGACAAGGTGGCGGGTCAGAATTTCAGTGAACCCATGCTGATGAGCAACATGACGAAAACCAATTGCAGGCCGGCCAGCGATACCGTGCCGAAAATACCGCCGAAAATGCCGCCGACCAACGACCATAAGTCGGCGTCCTCGTGTTCGTATCCCTTGTCGGATAAAATCTCCACCGATAAATTGCGCAGGTAGGAGCCCATGGCGTAACCGCCGATGAAGGTCGGCGCCAACAGCAGAATGAGCACGATCTGCCAACGCGGAACAGCCAAGATGCTCAACAGTCCGATCACGATGATCAACAGACATATTCCGAAATATCGAATCGATCGTTCGCGTCGCTCGCGCAATTTGTCGTAAGTGCCCGGGATATCGCCCATAACTCTCTCTTCAGATCGAACAGGAATTTCTCGGTGATTATACTCGATTCATCATCGTACGAAAACAGGATTTTACACGGGTGCTTCCGGCCCGCCACGGAGGGAAAATGTGGAAATTATTTTTATATTTAACGACTGTAGATGCGCTTGATCTCTTCTTTCGCTTCACTGCATTCAACGTTGAGTTCCAACGCTTTAACGAAATGCAGTTCGGCAAATTCATACTGATTGGATGCGGCGTATAGTTTGCCCAAGTACAGATAGGGCATGTACCGCGTCGAATCCAGGCGCAATCCCTTTTTGATGGTCGCTTCGGCCTCCGCGATGTTGATGCCGCCCTGGTCGTTGAACTGGCACCAACCCAACAAGGCGTACGAGTCCGGGTTGTTTTCATCCAGCTCGATCGCTTTTTGCATGAACCGAACCGCGTCGCCCCACCGCTCCTCTTCGATCAGGAAGACAGCCTGTTTGATCAGATCTTCGGGATTGGTGTAATCCTCAATGTCCATAAAATAATCTTCGGCCGGTTCCTCTTCCTCGGGTTCGCCGAAGCCGCCGTCGCTGCCGAAATCCTCGGATTCCCAGCCGACCTCTTCCTCGCCCAGACCGGCGTCGGTTTCCGGTTCGACGGACAGGTCGTCGCCGCCGAAATCATCGCCGCCGGCAGCGGCGAACGGATCGCGCTCGGTCGGAGCTTCCAGGTCGACGGCCTCTTCCGGCTCGGAAGCGAACGTCGGTTTGGCCGCGGTTTCGGCCGGGGCTTCGCCACCCAGCGTTTCGTCGACCTTGGCGGCAAACTCATCGGCATCGCTGACCGGCTTGGCGCTTTTGGCGCGGGCGCGGGTCTGTTCGGCCAGCATCTCGATGGAGATGTCAGCCTCGTCGCCCATGTCGGCCACTTCCTGCTTGATGCGATCGACGCTCTGCATCGCCTCTTTGATGAGGTCATCGGAAATGCTGACCTCGAATCCGTCCTTCTCCTTTTTCGTCGGTTTGCTTTTTTTCGTCTGGAGTTTGAATTCGTCGGTCTTGGTCGCTTCCGGGAAGCCGATCAACTCGAGCAGATATAGCCCGTAAAGAACTTTATAGGCGGCGCGCTTGTTCATGTTGGCCAGGGAAACGATCTGGCGCAACGTGCGCTGGCCGTTGATCAGGTTGTAAATGCGCGTCTCCGTCGGTCCAAGGCGCAGGTCTTCGATCTTGTAGCGTCCGGCCAGCCGCTTGGCCAGCGGGCTTTCCTTGCGGCCGCGAAATTCGACCGGCGGACGGTTCATCTGCATGTAGGAACGGATGCCGCGATACAACAGATTGGGGAACGAGATGTTGAGGATGCGGTGTTCCTCGGGCACGATCTCGCCTTCGCGGAAGAAGAAATCGCCCTCGCCCCAGGTAAAGAGTTTGAAGAGTTTTTCGGTCACCTGGGTGTTGAGCGCCTCATACAGATCGTGCGGCGACAGGTACCCTCGTTCGACCAGGTAGGCGCCCTGTTTGATTTTGGACGCTTTGGCCTTGTCGATCGATTCTTCCTGCACCTGCATGGTGATCTTTTTGTCTTTGAGCAGGAACTCGCCCAACGTTAAATCAGGGAAGTACGAACTGGTCACATAGACAATCTCACCACGGTCACAGTGGATATGCACCTTGCGCTTGCCGTGACTGAGCGCCAGGATACCCGTCTTGCCCGCCTGATTGATGAAGTTGAGAACCTTGGGAAAAGGAACCTGTGTAAGCGATCCCTTTACATAACTTTCCTTCGCCGGCGATTCAGCCATGCGCCGCTCCCAATTGAAAGCAAATTTAATGTACGAACGCTACGCACCCTTGTCCGAGGGATGGGGAGAGCCCTCCACCTCTTGATTATCCTACCGATGTGCGCGGTTTAATGTCAACTTCCAACTTTTCGATCCCATTCGGGCAGTCGCTCGCGAAAGAACTTTTCCAGGCGCAGGTTGATCAATTGCGGCTGTTCAATCAGAGCCGCATGCGAACCACGCTTTATTTGCAACAATTCCGCTCCGGGAATCGAACGCAACATCTGTTCGGTCAGGTAATAGGGAGTGAAGACATCATGTTCGCCGCCGACGACCAATACGGGGGCGGTGATTTCCGGCAGCAAATCGACGGCGGAATGTTCGGCCATCGCCTCGGCCATGGCGAAAAAGGCGCGCGGATCGATTTGCCCGAAATGTTCGAAATAAGGTTTGAAATCTTCTTTACCGGCGAATTGAGGATCGATCACGATCAACCGCGCCACGTGGTACGACAAATTCAAGCCGGAAATGAAATGCTTCACCCGCTGGGTGATGCCGGTATGATTCATCCCGAAGTAATGCCCGAATTTGAAAACGTATTCGGAAAGTTCCGTATTGAAGAAGGTCTTGACCGGATGCCCGGCGGCGCCGAGCATGGGAATCAACGCGGCGATCCTCTCCGGGATATGGCGCCATGCTTCGAGCACGACCTGGCAACCCATCGAATGGCCGACCAGCACGGCTTTGTCGATGTCCGCATCGTCCATCACCGCGGTCAGGTCGGTGATGTTTTTTTCCATCGTCCAGTTGTCGAAATCGTTGGGCAGACCGCTTTCGCCGTGACCGCGATAATCCCACACGACGACTTTGTGCGTATCGCCGTAGTACTCGGCCAGGTAGTGCCAGAAAAACGTGGAAACGCCCACGCCGTTGCTGCAGACGATCGCCGGCCCTTCGCCGATCGCCCGATACCAAATGGGCACGCCATCCGCGCCGATAACCCGATTTTCCCGAATCGCCCTCATCCGACCTCCCCGCATTGCACTTTTCGCGCAGGGAACATTGTGCGCAACCGCATTATATTATTCACCGGGTGAATGATTTTTCACGCTATCGGCAATAAAGAGGAAAATCAAGTAGAAACTCAAAGGCTTATTGAAATGTGCAACTTGCGGTATAATATTGAAAGGAAGAAGGAGGCGAACATGAGCATTCGCTTTTTCGGCATTCTGCTGATTTTGGTATTGTCCGTGGTCGCGTTGTCGCTGGGTTGCGGCAACGACGATGACGACGATACGATTCTCGACGATTACCCCGGCGGCATCGGTGGTATGGATTCGGGCGACGATGACGATGACACGGCCGATGACGATACCGCCGACGATGACACCGCCGACGACGACACCGGCGACGATGACGACGACTGGATCAATCTGTTGATCATCCACGACAACGTGGACTATCTGACCGATTACGCCGACATCTTCTATTACTACGGCATCGACTCGTACGAACTGCCCGAGGACTACGTGACCATCGGCGATTTCACCGATATGGACGTCGTGTTGGTCGACTCCAGCACCACGTGGTACGACGCCAACGCCGTGGCGCGCATGCAAACCGAAGACCTGCCGATGCTCGGCGTGTTCTACGGCGGCGGGGTTCTGTTCGACGCCCTGGGCTACGCGGTCGGTTGGACCGGCGGTGAAATCGATCTGTTCTCCACCTCGATCGATGTGGTCAACGCCACGCATCCCATTTACACCACGCCCAACAACCTGGGCGTTGTCGACGACGACCGGCTTATTCTTTTCAGCCCGTCGCTCCAGTTGTTGTACCATGACTTCCTGCCGGCTCCGGCCGGTGCGACCATGCTGGCCGAGCGAACCATCGGCACCGATTACGCCGCGATCGTCAAGGAACAAAGGTCGCTCTATTGGGGTTTCGAAATGGTACCCTCTTCCCTGACCGATACGGGCGCTTTGTTGCTGGTCAACTGCGTCTACTACCTGAGTAAGTTGTAGACGGTCGATTGCCTGCCGCGCGCTTTGTTGCTACCTTGCCGCCGATGGGCCGTAAAACGCAAAAACAACACGATGCCTGGCGCAAAGCCGAAACGGGGGAAAGACCGTCGGTGAAAGGATCGCCACGCGTTTGCGCGGTGTATCCCGGTCCCTACCACGTGGCGATGGCCAACCTCGGCTACCAGTGGTTGATCCACGCGCTGGGCGAGGCCGGTTTGTCGGTGGATCGCGTGGTCTGGCCCGAAGCCGAGTTGATCGGCGAAGCACAAGCCGAAACGTTGACCGGCGTCGACAGCGATCGTCCGGCCGCGCAAGCCGCCGTCTGGTTCGTCTCCCTCTCCTTCGAAAACGACTTGGTGCGGCTCGCGGGCCTGCTGCGTCTGGCCGGTTTGCCGCAACCGGCGGAAGAACGAAGCGCGCATCATCCGTTGATCGTGGTCGGGGGCGTGGCGGCAATGCTCAATCCCGAACCGGCCGCCGCGTTCGCCGATGTTTGTCTGTTGGGCGAAGGGCAAGCCGCGCTCGGGCCGTTCCTGGCGTACATGCGGGAAAACGATCCGACCGATCGTGACCGTTTTCTGCCAGGATTGGCCGGCGTGCCCGGCGCGTATGTCGGCCGCTTTTACCAGCCGCAATACGCGCCCGACGGCGCGTTTCTCGGCGTGCAGGCGCAGCGCGGATTTCCGACACGGGTGAAAATCCCCAAGGAGAAGATCGTCGATCCGCTGCAGACGCGCACGCATTTACGCGCCCCCGAGGCCGCGTTCGGCGACGCGCTGTTGCTGGAAACCGGACGCGGCTGCACGCAGCGTTGCCGTTTTTGCGCCGCCGGGCATCTCTTTTTGCCCTACCGACCGGCGAAACCGCCGCAAGCGCCCCTGCCCGATCTGGGCCAGCGAACGCTCGGGCTGGTCGGGGCGAACGTGTCGGCGCATCCGCAATTGGATGCCTGGCTGGCGTTGGCCGAACACGAGCGCGTGACCCTTTCGTCGTTGCGCCTGGGCAGCCTGAGCGAAACGCAATGGCAAACGCTGAAACGAGGAAAACTGGCCTCGGTGGCGGTCGCGCCCGAAGCGGGCTCGGAGCGCCTGCGGCGGGTGGTCAACAAGCCGGTGACCGACGAGGAAATTCTCGCCGAGGTGAGCCGGGCCGTCGCCGCGGGCATTCGCAATATTAAAATGTACTTCCTCGTCGGATTGCCGACCGAAAAACCGGACGACCTAACCGCGCTGGTCGAGTTGGTCCAACGCGCCCGCGAGGCGGCGATGGAGCAATGGAAGGCGCACGGCCGCGCGGGCAAGCTGACGATCAGCGTCAATCCGTTCATCCCCAAACCGCACACGCCGTTTCAGTGGCACGAGTTCGGCGATCCGAAGGATCTGAAAAAACGACTGGACGTTATCCGGCAAGGCTTGCGGCGCGTGCCCAACGTCGAGGTGCAAACCGAATCGATAAACGAGGCCGTGTTGCAGGCGCTCTTGTCGGTCGGCGACCGGCGCGCGGCCGAACTGGCGCGGCTGGTCGATCGCGAGGGCAACATTCCCGCCGGCTTGCGCGCCTGGGGACAAAACACCCATCCGATTCTTATGCGCCCGCGATCGTTTGACGAAACGTTGCCCTGGGATCACATCGAAACGGGCGTCACCCGCCGGTATCTGATGGAACAGTACGAGGATGCGCTCGACGCCAAAACGTCGCCGCCCTGCTTCACCCAACGCGGCTGCCGCCTTTGCGGCGTCTGTTAGGTAGTTTTATATTGATATTGCTATTTTTATATTTTATGGTCATACTATGAGCGAAACGACGAACCAAGGAGCGTTCTTGTGACCGTGGAAAACGCCAAACCGGCTTTTGAAAACTGTCCGCTGCATCCGGATCATCTGAAGCAACTGCGCTGCCGGCGGTTCAATATCTTGCTTTGCGATCATCCGGAGTGCGCGAAATGTGTGCAGCCCTATTCGCTGTGCGATTACCGCGACACCTGTGAAATCTGGAATTACGACAAACGGATAAAAAAATGAAAAAAATGTTCATCCCCGCCCTGGGCGGCGTAATCGGCGCGATCGGCGGGTACCTGTATTTCTTTTACGTCGGCTGCACCAACGGCTGTCCGCTGAAAAGCAACGGTCCGCTGATGACCGTCTACGGCGCGTTGTTGGGCGCGGCCGCCCTGCCCACGCTGGTCGATATCTTCAAGAGCCTCGCGCGTTCGCGCAGACTGCGCCGGCAAAGCACGCCCGGCGAAGAATCATCCTCTTAAAATGAAAACGCGGATGCGGCCCGCGCCGTCGTCCGCGCTTTTGCGTATGTGATCGTCAGCCTTTGACGGCGATGTTCCTGACTTCCGCACGCCCTATTTTTTATTTTGTAGGTGTTTGAAATTACCAGACGGTGATTTCGATTTAAGGTGTCCTAAGGAAAAAACCGGGCGAAGCCGAACAACGTTGAAATGGATTTCTGCGCCGGATCTTCAAGCCCGCGGGGCGCAGGTCAATAGCGAAGGGCTTTTAGAGATTGTCGATAAATGCGCCGATAGGCGACAAACAGCCCCTTCAGGGGCGATAGAGGGTAGCCCGACCCGTAAGCGTCGGGCAAAAAGCCCCATTTTTTCCCGAGTCCCGGAAGGGCGGCAGACGTATTCA
>Ga0209203_1002221_pt1 | contig 13164 bp, 9 predicted proteins | sample AD_UKC109_MetaG_FD_184423 | JGI IMG/M metagenome (GOLD analysis project Ga0209203, IMG submission 184423) | Active sludge microbial communities of municipal wastewater-treating anaerobic digesters from Hong Kong - AD_UKC109_MetaG (SPAdes)... | ecosystem: Engineered > Bioreactor > Anaerobic >...
TACCCGTTTGCCCTACGGCGTTCCTACCTGGGAATTAATTCTTTCAGGAGCACTCCTTGTTGCTACGTTTATACTAACAACATGGTTTGCCGGGAAAATTTACCGCGTTGGAATTCTTCTTTACGGAAAGAAGCACACATGGAAAGAGATGTGGAAATGGATGAAGTATAAAGCGTAACCAAATTTGTTATAGCATAAACTGGTGGGCGTGAGATTTAAAAGTATCCTCGCCCACTTTTTTAACATACCAAAATAATGAAGCTGCTAAAAGATTACCTCATAGAAATTCTAAACAGCCAACGTTTCAGGGATGCCTACGAAACTTTCCTGAAATTTACTTACTATTACATTGAACGAAAAGGAATTAACGACCCCTTAATGTCCGAAGTAGAAGCCAACCTAAAAAAGCAAATTGAGTACATAAGAACTGCTCACGTTATAAATCCCATGCAAATGGATGAGCTTTACGCAAACGCACTAAACGGTTTGCTCGAGAATCACAAAAAGGTTAGCCAGTACCCCGATATTGAAGTAGTTTTTCAGGATTTTTATTTGGAAACGGTTCCCCTTGAGCGCTACATATACGGCGACAACTATGCGGTATGCCTAAATATTCGCACCTCCGACAATCAATTAATTGCGTTTGTGTTTGATATGGACGAACTTTACCCGGAGTATGATAAAAAAGTTACCGTAAGCTATTCAGAATACTTTGGTTTAGAGGACGATGAGGTTCTTTACGCAAAGCGTAAAATTATGGAAAAACTTACTCTGAAACAATACCTTGACCTTGCAGAACAGCATCCTACATGTGCCATAACCATTGTTGATATGAAAACGAAACACGATATTATAAGGAACGAAACTTTCCAAGGATTTACGCTAGAGCGCAAAGCTTGGTTTTGGGATGAATAGCTCTATGCTGGTTTTACTGCAAGCTCATCAATAATCTTTCCCATTTCATCAACATTAAAAGGTTTATATAAATACTTAACTATAAGGCCACTGTTCAATGCTTCAATTAGTTCTTTCGAAATATCGAAACCCGTTAAGATAATAAATGGGATATTATTAAATTCCTGCTTCGCCAGCTTCACGAAGCTAAGCCCGTCCATCCCTGGCATCTTCAAATCGGTTACAACTACTGCTACATCCTTGTTTTCTCGCAGCTTAACTAACGCCACCTCTCCCGACTCGGCGGTTATAACATTATACTTAAACTCGTAATTAATTTCAAAAAGTTCAAGGTTAATAGGCTCGTCATCAACGTATAAAACAGTAACATTACTATTCATTTTTTAAGTGTTTAATGGAAGTTTAACAACCATTGTTGTGCCGGCTCCTAAATTCGATTTTACCGTTAATTCTCCTTTATGCTCCAATATAATGCTTTTTGAAATGGACAGTCCAAGGCCGGTTCCTTTTCCTGGTTCTTTGGTTGTGAAAAATGGGTCAAATATCTTTGAAATGTTTTCTGGTGCAATTCCGTTACCGGTATCGGTAATGCTTACCGTTAGTTTTCCGTTAAAAACAGCTGTTTCAATAGTAATTTCTCCTGTATCGCTAATAGCCTGAGAAGCATTAAGGAGCAAATTCAGGAAAACCTGATGCAGTTTCCCCTCGTTTCCAATAATTATTGTTTTGTTTGATGTAAACTTTTTAGTAACAACAATTCTACCCCGTAGTTCACTGCTAATCATCACCAAGCAATTATCGATTATAGAATGCATATCGCATTCAATGTTTGGCAAATAGTCCTTTCTACTAAAGTGGTTCAAGCTAGAAACAATGTTTGAAGCTCTTCTAACCCCTTCTTTAACCGCATCAAACATTTTTGAAAGGTTCTCCAAATGCTCGGCAAGGTTTTTCTTAACATACTTCTCAATTCCCCAAACCCCTCCAACTATAAAGTTAAGGGGATTGTTGATTTCATGGGCTACTCCTGCCGCAAGTACTCCAAGCGATGCCATTTTCTCCGACTGAATAAGTTGGTCTTGCGTTTCCCTTAGCATATCGAGCGTTTGCTGCTGTTCTTCCCTTTGCTTCATCAGCTCCTCATTTGTAGATATTAACTCTTCATTTGTCGCCTCCAACTCTTCAGTGCGCTCACTAACAAGAAACTCTAGTTTTTTTCTATAGTTATCTAATTCTAAAGCATTCTTCTTATTCTCTGAAATATCTCGAACGAATGCCACGATAAACTTTTTTGATTTATTTCCAATGAGGCGTTTAAGTCGAACTTCTGAATCGAAAGATTTTCCCTTGAGGGAAATATGTACCCACTCAAATATTACAATCTCCTCGTTATTTAATGCATCCACAACTTTGTTTGCCATTGCTTCGGATGATTCTCCACCAGGCTGAGTTTTGGGTGATAAATCGACAATGGATTTATTAATCAGCTGAGCCTTTTCTCCCTGAAAGATATCAGCTGTTTTTGAATTACAATCTACAATCCTGAGGTTATCAAGCAGAAAAATGGCATCGGGTGACGTTTCAAACACACTGTGATACTTAATCCTCTCGTTCTTAATGAACCGATTCTTCTCATCAACAACCCGGATGTACCTGTTAATTTCCGATGCCAGTAACCCAAATTCATCTTCGGATATAATTGGTAGAAGCTCTGGAGCCTCGTCACGAGTATTTGAATCGATACATTTCATGATACCCTCAACGGGTTTGGTTAACCTTCTGCTTAGTAACACAGCGCCCAAAATTGAAGCAACAAGCATGGTCACAATTAAACTATACGCAATGATTCGTGCATAAAAAATGGGAGCCATAACCTCATTTTGGTAGGCCGATGATACAATAATCCAATCGAGTTCGTCAATTGTTTCAAAAACTGCAATCTTTTTATGAAATTTATCCTCGTTCGGATTTTGCCAATCATAGTATATCATTCCTCGCTTTTTGCTAACCATTTGCCGCACAAACTCATTCGGCAACTCCTTCCGTTCAAATATGTTCAAATTCTCTATTGTAGGATGAATCAACATGTTCCCATTAGTCGAGAACACATACGCATACCCCTGCCCTCCAAATTTTAATGATAGGACCATCTCTCGAAAGTCACTAATGTTAATTAACTCCTCAAACTCTGACCGGTAACTTGAAGCAGAGATAATCCAATCGAGCGGTTCGAAGTAAACCATGTACAAGGCCTTTGGCCTTTCCTCCTCTTCGCCGGGGTTTCGCCAGTTATACTCGAGATACCCTTCCTTTACTTTTACTTGTTCACGTGCAAACTCAAAGGTTGTGACATCGGTATTTTCAACACCCTTGATAGGATGGAAAACTGCTACCCCCTTCGAGTTTAAACAGTAAATATACCCGGAGCTACCAACTTTTTGATTTGTAAAGATCTGACGAATCCTGCGTTCAGCCTCTTCCCTAGTTACAACCCCGTGGTCTACCAATTGCAAATAGTACTTGGCAATCTCTCGGTTTTGGCTGGCTATTGTTTTTAAATGGTTTCGAATAGCAACAGTAGCAGCTGTTTGGATACTATTTTTTATTAAAAAGGTTGAATTGCTTAGCTGGTTAAGCGAAATTTTCTTGATTGAAGGAACCAGAAGGAGCTCAACGCTAAGGATTAGGACAAAAAGGAGGGGAAAAAGCAACCTGAAAAAGGTTGACAGAATTTTACTGCGTATAGGACGCTTAACTCTTAGGTTGCTTTGCATAATAAAAAGAGGATTGTTCTCTTACACCATGTAACCAAAGATACACTTTTTCACAAAAAAAAAGCTGCCTTTGATTGGCAGCTTTCATAAAAAAATAACCTCACACTTCCCTCTTCAAAAAAAGGTGAAAAGTTGAACCTTCGTTAAGTTTCGACTCAACCCAAAGTTCTCCTCCCAGAAATTCGGCGTACGATTTTGCAATAAACAGTCCTACCCCATTGCCATTGTACTTTCGGGTACTCGATTCGTCCGACTGCCGGAACGGCTCAAATACTTGCTTGATTTTCTTTGGTTCAATCCCAACTCCAGAATCATTCACCCTAATAACCAACATGTTTTCGTTCGCTACCAAACTATCAACGGTTACGCTCCCCTTTTCAGTAAATTTTATGGCATTACCAACTAGCTCCGAAATAATTTGTGAAATCTTCAGCTCATCATTCTTAAGAATAACGCTCGAACTTATGTTATTTACTAGCTGTAAACCCTTATTATTTGCTTCATGAGAATACTCATTGCAAATATTTATTATACAATTACGAAGGTCGAATGTATTTTTGTTCAACACCAACTTGTTACAAAAAATTACGGATGCCTCAAGGATCCCATGTATAGTTGATAAAAGTTGGTAACCGGCTTGTGATACGAAGGTAGCATAGCTATGGATGGTTTCATCGTCTGATGCGCTCAAAATCAAATTTGTGAAACCAATTATGCTGTTCAACGGGGTGCGAACTTCGTGCGAAATATTTTGCAGGAAAATGTTCTTTAAATTATTGGCCTCCCTCTCCCGTTCTATAGATTCGAGCAACCTACAGTTCCGTTCTTCCAACTCCATGCTTAACCTTCTATTCTCAATTTTTGAATGAAACGCATCAAACGCATTTCTTAATGTAATGCCTAGCTCATGGTGGTTCCAGGGTTTTTGAACGAACCCGTAGAAACAGTGCATGTTTATGGCTTTAATTACAACATCAACATCGGCCCATGCCGACACAATAACGAATACTGTATCAGGGAATTCGTTCCTAACTCGTTCAACAAAAGATATTCCATCCTCACCCGGCATTTTATAATCAACCAGAACAACACCATATTCAGCTATTTTCATTAAATTGTAAGCCGACTCAGCATTCACAGCCGTTGTAACCTGGTAGGTCTTTGAAAAAACTGATTCGAAACCAATCAGGTTCTCCTCATCGTCATCAACGTATAGGATGGAGAATGATGGCGATGAGGAACCCTGTGAAGCAGATCCTTGAACCTGAAGTTGTAACTCACGATATTTTTGCCCTGCATCCATTACTCAGTTGTGGTTAGGCTGCATCCTCCTTAAGTTTTGTCCCTTCATTGTCTATGCTGTCCCCAAATATTTCATCAGTGTTAAGAAGCATGATAAAACCTGCATCCATATCTACAACACCATCAATAAAGTCGCTCCTATACTTACTCCCGATGCTAGGTGCCGGTAATAGCTTCTCGTAATTTATTTCAAGCACCGCGTGCACCGCATCAACCAGCGCCCCAAGCTGAATCTTCTGTTCGTCAATGGCAACTTCAAGAACTATTATACATGTAGCGTTTGTGATAGTTGTTGGCGAGAGACCAAATTTTACTCTGGTATCGATTATTGGAAGAACCGTTCCCCGCAGGTTTATTATTCCTTTCATATACTTGGGCGAATGGGGAACCGGAGTAATATCGGTTATTTCGAGTATACTTAGAACCCTTTCTGTACTTGCAGCAAATAATTCGTCACCAAGCTTAAAGGAAAGGTACGATGTGTACTTACTTTTTTGTGTACTCATGATTTCTTATTTTAAATTATTTGATTTTCCTTCCGATTACCTGCCCTGATTAAAACAGGGCAGGTAGGTTTTGTGAGAAAGCCAACAATGTTTTACTAGAAATTTTCAAAATCAGAGTCGTGACCCTCGTTGGAGAATCCTTTTAGCACCACACCCCCCTTAGCTGGTTTCAAGTTTTCTTTTGGGGAACTTTTTGCAGTACCATTTTCTGTATTTTTTGCAACCGTTTGTGTTTTTTTATGAGGAGTAACAGCCTTCTTTGAGTTTATTCTGGCATCGCTTTTGAAGAATCCAATTAGCTCCTTGAGCTGCTCGGCCTGGCTGCTAAGCTCCTCTGAGCTTGTTGCCAACTCTTCGCTAGCCGCTGCATTCTGTTGTGTTACCTGGTTCAGCTGCTGAATTGCGCTGTTAATTTGGTCGGAGCCCGAACTCTGCTCAATGCTTGCAGCTGAAATCTCCTGAACGAGCTTCGCCGTTTTTTCAATTTCAGGGATCAGGTTCCCCATTAATTCCGAAGCATCTTCAGTTACATTTACGCTTTTTGAAGCTAATGCCACTATCTCATCGGCAGCAACCTTGCTACGCTCGGCCAGCTTACGAACCTCGGCAGCAACCACCGCAAAACCACGACCATGCTCACCAGCTCGTGCGGCCTCTACAGCTGCGTTCAGAGCAAGAATATTGGTTTGGAAAGCAATGTCGTTAATAATTCCGATTTTATCGGCGATGTTCCTGATTGAGTCGAGGCTCTCCTTCGCTGCAGCCCCAACTTTTTGAACACCATTTGATACATTGAGGGATATTTTTTCGGTTTGCTGCGCATTATCGGTATTCTGCTGGATGTTTGCCGCCATCTCCTCCATGGAGCTGCTAACTTCTTCAGCTGCCGATGCCTGCTCGCTGGCGCCCTGCGACAGCTGCTGCGAGGCTGAACTCACCTCAAAACCGGCTCCTGCAATGCTATCGGCCCCAGTTTGAATATTCTCAACAATATCTTTGAGCTTATCAACCATGTTGCGAAGCGCATCGGCCAACTCACCAACTTCATCCTTCTGGTACACATCAACCGTAGCCGTTAAATCGCCTGTAGCAACCTTTTTGGCAAATTCCACACCCTTGCGTAGAGCAACAACAACGGATTGAACGATAAATCGGAGCATAAGAATAACCAATGCTACAGCTATTAGCGTTACTGCAATTATTGTGATACGAATCTGGTTTAAAACTTTATTCATTTCACTTACATAAAAACCTACCGTAACAAAAGCATCAATTGGCTCGTAGTATTTAATATACTGTACTTTACTTTGTCCCTGCCACATATACTCATCTCTAACAACCTGTCCGTTCTTGTTCTGTAACATAAACTGAAAGAAATCCTCGTTGCTAATGTTCTGCCCAACACTAGTTGGATGAACAATCAAAGTTCCATCTGCCCCAACAATGTACGGATAGCCTGTATCAAAAAACTTTTTCTTATTGAAGAGGGTGCTGATATGAACTAAATCTTTCTCAGGCATTCCAACATAAAGCATCCCTTTAATTTCTCCGTTAACCACAATTGGCTCGTATGCTGTTAAATACCAATCGTTTACCACCCAAGCTCTTCCTGAATACCGTTGACCTCTATCAATTGCCTGCGCCACAGGACTATCAAAAGGGATGAAGGTTCCTGCAGCTCTGCTTCCATCGCTATTTTTTACATTTGTTGAAATGCGAAGGTATCCCTGAGGAACTTTCTGAAAAATTGTTGCAGTTGCAACACCCATTCTGCTAATTTCATCAACAATGTCAAAACTATTTTGAATTTGCTCACCATTGATAATCCATTTATTTACTTCAATAGTTGAGGTAGCACCAGTAACTTGATTTATTGCATTATACCTAATTTTCTCATCGGCAACCTCATTTAACTCACCCTTCGCCTTAAAATAGTTACTTGCCAGATGCAATGACACCTCCACTTTATCTTTATTACCTTGTAATTCAACAGCAATTACCTCAACAAGATCATTAATCTGTTCAACCATACGCTCGTCGGTTGTATCTTTAATCTGCTTTTCAAGCACAATATTTACATACACACCAAAAATGGCGAATGCAATTATCACAAAACCTCCCATTATGAGGTTTAAGCGGGTTCCAATTTTAAGGTCGTTTAGTTTCATGGTTTATCCTCCAATTTTTTAAAGTTGATTTGATAATTTTGAGGACATAAAACAGATCTCGTGCCAAGAGAAACATATCTCTGACAAACAGTTTTTTATGTTTTTTTTTACTGGAGGTTTTTTAAAAACAATCTACGATATATCGTAGGTAGTACGAAATATCGTAGGTTAATGTGGGCGTTCGATGCCCAGCTTCTTCATTCGCGATTCGAGGGTGGTTGGATTTACCTGAAGTATATCAGCTGCCCCATTTTTGCCTCTAACCCTCCATTTTGTATGTTCTAGGGTTCTTTCAATATGCTGCTTCTCGAGCTCGTACAGTGATAGCATTGGGGGATTGTTGTTTAGCTTCGTTTTTGAAGGGTTAAACCAGCTACCAACTTCAAGCTTTCTACCTACACTAAGTACGTGAGCACGCTCAATAATATTTTCAAGTTCCCTCACATTGCCAGGCCAGTGGTACTCCTGCAGCAAATCCATCGTTTTTTTTGGAATGGCATCAACGGTTTTCCCTGTTTTTCTGTTAAGCAATGAAACGAAATGGTTTACAAGCACAGGAATGTCCTCGGCATGTTCCCTTAGCGGAGGAATTGTAATTGGCAGAATATTCAACCTAAAAAAAAGGTCGCTACGAAATCGTCCTTCATCTATCTCAAGTTCAAGGTTTCGGTTTGTAGCAGCAACCAGTCGAAAATCAGCTTTTATGGTTTTATACCCACCAACCCTTTCGAACTCGTTCTCCTGAAGTACCCGTAATAGTTTTGGTTGCATGTTGGTTGGGAGTTCACCAATCTCATCGAGGAAGAGGGTTCCCTGGTGAGCCAACTCAATTTTTCCGTACTTTAACTTGTCGGCACCGGTAAATGCTCCTTTTTCATGTCCAAATAGTTCACTTTCGATAAGGGTTTCGGGAATGGCTGCGCAGTTTATTTTAACCATCAACTTATTCTTTCGTGGGCTCAGGGCATGGATTACTTTTGCAAAAAGCTCCTTGCCTGTTCCTGTCTCACCTAAAAGCAGCACGGTGGAACCTGTTTTCGCAACCTGATCTACTTCTCTAAGAACTCGTTTAATTTGCTTGCTATTCCCAATAATTTCGGATGAAAGCAATCCTTCAGCAAACTCTTCCTTAAGCTGAATATTCTCCTCCTCTAAACTGTTTTTAAGGGTATAAATCTCTCTATATGCCCTCTGTAACTTTTTGTTCTGCTGAAGTAAGTCGTTTATTAAACCAATATTTTTCTTTCGTAATTCGTAGGATTCGAAGGCACTATCGAGAGTTTGCCTCAAGTCCTGAATATCCCAAGGTTTAAGCAGGTACCTATAAATACCTCCCTGATTAATAGCCTTCAGAACGGTTTCATTATCATCGTAAGCAGTTAGAATAATGGTAATCACAGAGGGGAAGTTCTCCTGAACCTTTTTCGCTAACTCCAGCCCTGTCATTTGGGGCATTCGTTGATCGGTAATCATTACCTTAATACCCTCTTTATCTATCAGTTCTAGGGCACCCAATGGCGACTCTAGGGTAATAACTTCAAACCATTTACCTAGAGCAACCTCCAGCGTAAAAAGATTGTCCTCCTCGTCATCAATGTAAAGAAGCTTCCTCATTAGAAAAAACTATTTTGGTAAATATATCACAAATGTTGTCCCCTCACCTACTTTTGATGTCACATTAATCTCCCCGTTGTGATCTTTAACAATTCCATGTACAATAGATAATCCTAAACCCGTACCCTGTCCTACCGGTTTTGTTGTAAAGAATGGGTCAAAAATTTTTCCCATTATATTCTTTGGGACTCCCGAACCATTGTCGGAAATTGAGATTTTATACCGCTGATTTGCTCCCTCAAATTCGGTTCGTAGAATAATCACCCCTTCGTCTTCAATGGCTTGAATGGAATTCATGATGATATTTAAGAAAAGCTGCCCAAGCTTACCAGGGTAACAACTGATTTGGTTTTGCTCACAAAAAAATGTTTCAACCGTAATCCTGTTTTTATACTTGTTGTATAGCATGGTTAGCACAGAAGAAATAATATCGTGAATGTTCGCTTCAACCTTATTCTCATCGTCGAGACGAGAAAAAGTTCTTAAGCCCTTCACGATATTTATGGTTCTATCAACGCCGGTTCGAATCGCCTTTATTAATTTCGGTATGTTGAGTACTGATTTTTCAACATTGTATTTACTTCCAACTCTTTGGAGCAAGCCTGTTTCATCGTTTGGATAAAGCATTTTATATGCCTCTGCATACTCCTTGAATGCTTCAATTATTTCTTTGGTTTCCAACTCAAGGCCTACTACTCCGCTATTGATAAAGTTTATTGGGTTATTAATTTCATGAGCTATGCCCGAAGTTAGCACGCCAATGGAAGCCATTTTTTCCGACTGAACAAGTTGTTTCTGCGCCTCCTGAAGTTTTTTTAAGGTTTCTTCCAGCTCATTACGTTGATTGTAAAGTTCCTCATTAACGGCCATTAACTCCTCGTTGGCAGCGGCAAGTTCTTCAGTACGCTCCTTAACAAGGTGCTCCAGGTTTTCTTTATGTTTTAAAAGTTCAACCTCCAGCTGTTTCCTGTCTGTTATATCCGAATGGGTTCCAATCATCCTCACAACCATCCCTTTCTTATCTCTCTCAACTACCTTACCTCTTGCTCGTATCCACATCCAGCTCCCTTCTTTCCTTTGAAAACGAAACTCAACATCAAACTCATTTACCTCTCCAAAAATATGATTATCAATTTGTTGCTTTGTGCTTTTAATGTCTTCGGGGTGAACTCTTTTCTCCCATTCTTCGAATTTATGTGGGAATTCGTTGGGAGCATAACCTGCCAAGGTGAAGTAGCGTGAATCAAAGAACACCTTCTTTTCATGAACATTCCAATCCCAAATTCCCTCATTAACAGCCTGCAAAGCAAGATTGTAGCGGCTCTCCGTTTCGATTAACTTTTGGTTTGCAATTTTGTTTTGAGTTATATCCCTGATGATACCCAAAATAAACTTTTCGTCATGTGTTCGAATAAAAGCAACATGAGCTTCCCCAAAGTGAATTTCTTCTTGTTTATCCTTCCACCTGAATTCAAAAACACCATTAATATTACCCTTTACAATTTTTGAGAAGTAACTCTTGTAGGTCTTCAAATCCTGCCCAATTAATGTTGGAATCTGCAGGAAGTGCTTCCCCTCAAAATCGGTAGCGTGGTAGCCAGTAAAGCTGAGGAATGATTTGTTTACAGTACGAATATATCCGGTAATGGACATTGTAACAATTCCCTCAGGTGAAAGTTCTACAATTGCACGGTACTTCTCTTCACTTTTTTCAGCTTTTTCAAGAGCAATGGTTAACTCTTGTACTTTCTCCTGAAGCTCGGGGTAGTAGTTCTTCTTAAGGGACGTTTCTCCCAAACCAATTATTCTTCTCCTACTTTCTTCCCACTTTTTATTCATACCTACAATGCCTCCCTGAATATTACTTCTAAATCAGATTTACTGGGTTCTCTCGGATTAGTAACATTGCATGGATCGTTTATCGCTTTCTTTGCTAAAACTGATAAATCATCCATTTTAACCCCCTTACTCGTAAGATTTGAATTAATACCAACCTTCATCCTATATTCAATTAAATAATCAACAAGGGTTTTCTTAATTTCATTTTTACTTTTTTTCTTCTGAGGCAACCCTATAAAGGAAACAATGTTCATAAATTTATCTTCAGCAGAATCGAAGTTATACCCAACAACATGAGGAAGGATAATGGCGTTACATTCTCCATGAGGTAAATCGAAGTAACCCCCAAGGCTATGCGCCAATGAGTGAACGCACCCTAAGCTGGCATTTGAGAACGCAAGACCAGCATAAAGGCTTGCCAGCATAATCTTACCGCGAAGCTGCAAATCGTTCGGTTCATTCAAGCAATTTGGCAAATTATTGTGAATTAAACATATCGCCTCTTTTGCATACAAATCGGTAAATGAAGAACTTGCATTTGAAACATACGCCTCAATGGCGTGAGTCAATGCATCCATTGCAGTACAGGCAGTTAGAAAAGAGTCCATTGATACAAGCACCAACGGATCTATGAGTGCAATATCGGGAACAGTGGCTTTACTAACAATTGCCATTTTATACTTCTCCTCGAACCGATTAATTATTGCAAATTGAGACACATCGGCTGAAGTTCCGGCTGTTGTTGGTATACAAACCAGCGGAGGCATAGGTTTTGAAATTTTATCGACCCCTTCGAAATACTGAATTTTATGTTTATTAGTGGCAACAATCCCTATTCCTTTTGCACAATCAATAACACTTCCTCCACCAAGAGCTAAAATCATATTACACTTCTTGCTGGCATAGAATTCAGCTCCCGCCATCACTTCAAAATCTCGTGGATTTGGGGATACTGAGGAGAAAACACAAAAGTCTAATCTATTGTTAACAAGATTGTTTTTAACATCCTCAAACCAGCTAGTTTTTATTAAATTGTCATCGGTAACAAGCATTACCCTTTCCCCCCTAAACGCAAACAGTAGTTTGCAGCAAGCAATCTGGCATCAATGCCAAAAACATACTCAGGAGCTACAAACTTGCGAAGTTCAAGCTCTACGGGCTTGTTGTTATTCATTAAAATGTTTTTTCAATTTCCTTGTTCTATAAAAATACATCAAATATGAATTAATAATATAATTAATGCCCTTTTTTTTTACAACTTGATATAAACAATGAGGGCAAACTCATTTGGAGTTTGCCCTCATTCAATTTAAAAATAAATGCTATAAGTATTCTTCAATTGGAGCACAGGTACATACTAGGTTTCTATCGCCGTAACCGGAATCAATTTTACTTACCGTTGGCCAGAATTTGTTACCAGCAATCCACTCAAGCGGGAAAGCAGCTTTTTGCCTGTCGTAGGTATGGGTCCACTCGTTTGCACTAACCTCAACAACTGTATGTGGTGCATTCTTCAAAACGTTATCGGTTTTATCGGCTTTGCCGTTTTTAATTTCCTCCAGCTCCTTCTTAATTTCAATCATAGCCTCGGCAAAGCGGTCGAGCTCCTGCATCGATTCACTCTCGGTAGGTTCCACCATTAGGGTTTCGTGAACCGGGAATGAAAGGGTTGGCGCATGGTAGCCGTAATCCATTAGACGACGGGCAATGTCACCGGTTTCAACATCGTAAGTTTGCTTAAAATGACGGCAATCGAGAATCATTTCGTGTGCAACCCTGCCCGTTTCGCCTGAGTAAAGAACCTCAAAGTTACCCTTCAACTTCGCTGCCAGATAGTTGGCGTTAAGAATGGCCATTTCGGTAACCTTCTTCAAGCCTTCTGCGCCAAGCATTAAAATATATCCGTAGGTTATGGGAAGAACGCTTGCGCTACCCCAGGGCGCTGCTGCCAGCGCGGTAATGGCCTTTTCACCTCCAGTTTTTACAACAGGATGCGAGGGGAGGAAAGGTACCAAATGCTTGGCTACGCCAATTGGGCCAACCCCT
>Ga0209203_1002224_pt1 | contig 13151 bp, 11 predicted proteins | sample AD_UKC109_MetaG_FD_184423 | JGI IMG/M metagenome (GOLD analysis project Ga0209203, IMG submission 184423) | Active sludge microbial communities of municipal wastewater-treating anaerobic digesters from Hong Kong - AD_UKC109_MetaG (SPAdes)... | ecosystem: Engineered > Bioreactor > Anaerobic >...
ATACCAACCTGAATACCCCTCTTTGCTTTTAATCAGTATTATGTATTGATTCTCAATCAGGTCTTCAGAATTATAAGGGTAGATATATTCATAGGTTCCAGATAGGTCATAGGATGATTTTCCTTTTTGAATTCCAGGATAGATTTCTGGGTCATTGAAATTTGGAATTTCCCATGCAAGCAGAATTAGACTTGCGAGCAGTAACGTTTTCATATGATTATATCACGTCGTTTGATAATGCTGCATAACGTTCGGCGGTATGTGTTGTTGGCGCAGAGTCGCGGTGGCGCGTGTTTTTGCACTCGTGGTGCGATGAAGGGTTATGATGTTGTTTTGTTTATTGTCGCGTTGGCAAAAACCGTGACACCAGGAGGGGGTCCCCGGCGGGAGCCGGGGCGGGCCGCACCGCCGACCACTTAACAGTCCTCTTTGGCCAGAAAGTTCTCGCGGTGCGGAAGCCAATTGCATATACCGACCTGTTATGCAGTCGTGCTATTTTGCTACTTCTAATTGGCGATTATTGGTATTAACCAACCAAGTAATCCACCCAATAGTATCGTCATGACTAGAATAGGTATGAGTGATTTTGGTTCTTTCCACCCTATTAATATAGCACAAGGCATTAGGGTGAGAAGAGCAATTAAGATGCCTTCAACTATCGGTTGAATGTTTATATCAATTGCTGAGATAAAGAATCCCACTACGATCCACATTGTAAATGCTGAGATATTAGCATCCCAGGTTAGCTTTTTAATGATCATCGGAATAACATCAATGATTCCAGCCACAATTCCAAGGAGTATTCCAGTTAAGATCGGGTTCATTTCTATATTCAATTGGTTACGGTTGTTTTAGCATGCTGCATAACGGTCGAGTGTAAGTGCCGTAAGGGATTGCGGGTGATTTCCTATCAAGTTACACGAAAAGTTAAAGCGGACTTCTGACCTTCGCAAACCTCTGAAACCCTTATGGCATTTACACTTTGTTGGCAACTGGCCGTTCTTGTCATTCGTTAATCTGTCTTTAATTTTTGCTGCACTGTCTTTCTGTCCGTGCGTTGGAGTGGGACGGGCTTGAAGGCTCTTTTGGCATTTTTGGATTGAGGGCAAGCCTTGTGGGAATGCCAAATGTGCCTGAAAGCGAAGGGACGGGTGCGTTTGCATATTATTTTCCAAATTCAGTTACTAATTTCTTGAAAGTCATGTTTGTATCTGTCTTGTCATGCGGAATTATAGCGTATTTCCATGCTTTTTCTTTTCTCGCTTTGTTTATTTCTGTTGCATTTTTGCAATAATTTATTGCCGCTTCTTCTTTCATTTTAACAATCTTGTCTTCAAGTTCGTTTTCCGCTTTAATTTCTATCAAGTAGATTATATCTGCTGTTTCTGCTACAAAATCGGGTACATATCTGTCAGAATTGTTATTGTACCAAATATTGAATTGCTTTGATGCTGGTCTTAGCCATTTTATCACATCATCTGAGTTTTCAATTATTTCAGCGAATCGTTTTTCAGGGATTGAATCAAACTTATATTTGTCATGGCATGATTTAGAAAAACCATTAAAAACCTTAGATGAAAGGAGTTTTGCACTTACTGTTTCTCTAAAATTTAAAATTACATCATCTTTTTCTTTCGAATAATTCCAAGGCAGAATTAAAGAATATGGTTCTGCTTCGGGCTTTGATTTAGCAACAATTTCAATAGTGATATTTGCTTTTACTTGCTCATAAATTTTAATTGCTATCAACTCACGATACATTAAAATTGTGTCACCCAAAGTTTCAGGCTTTTTCAAGGAATCTTTTATTGCATTTACTGCTTGTCCGCAAAGTTTATACAATACATCGGAATTATTGTCATAGTCAATTTCTGATTTCCTTTTTAATAACTCCAAAATGCTGAATTCAGGCAAGTCAAGTGTTTGTGCTTGAATCTTTATTTTGTCCTGCTTGTGGTCGTAAATTGTTTCTCTGATTAATTCAAATTCTTGTTGTAAAATATTTTCTGAAAACGATTTTGTGTTTAAATCAAAGTCTTTAATAATTCCTTTATTTTCTGAAATCGAAACTTTTATGTTTGGAATTAAAATGTTGTTTTTTATAATTTCTTGTACTGCCGTTTGATAAGTTGTTTCAATATCTTTGGCTATTTCCTTTTGTTCCTTTTCAGGCATTTCAGGATAAGTGGTTTTAATGCTTTCTTTTATTTCAGCAATAACTTTTTCTTGCACCTTAGGAGTTGATAGTTCATTAGGTGTTTGAATTACTTTCTGGGAAATTTTATTTCTTATTACAGCATTGATAATAACTTTTGCTTTATGTTTTGTTTCGGCTTTTGCCCTGATGTCCTTGTCTTTTATTTGGGTGATTTTCTTTTCTTCTTCTTCTAGTTCAACCACATCCTTAGTTTTTGATTCAATGGTTACTTTTTTAGAGTTTAAATCAGATTTGTTAAGTTGAATTTTACCAATTGAATAAAGAATTGAATTTTTATCTTTTGCAGCATCAACAACCTCCTGAAATTTATCGTGCATCATAATAGAAAGCATATCCACTTTTTCAACGCCTGTTCTTTTACCACCAAATGGCAAACGTAAACCTCTCCCAATAGTCTGTTCAATCAAAGTTAAAGCGTTTGCAGCTCTGAGAGGTACAATCGTATAAAGATTTGAAACATCCCAACCTTCTTTGAGCATATCAACATGTATTACAATTTCAATCGAATTATTTGACTTTTCAAGTGTTAGAAGTTGCTCAACTTGTTCTTCCGTTTTACTTGTAGAATCAATTTGCAATGCTTTTTCTTTAAACTCCCCATCATAAAATTCATCAGAAGTTACATAGTCAAATATTGATTTTGCGTGTGTAGTATCTTTGCAAGAAACTAATATTGTCGGTTTTACAGGGTTCAGATTATTGTCTGCAACATAATTTTCAATGGCTATTTTTGTATCTCGGTGCATCTGAATAGCATCTTTCAATTTCAGCTTTTCAATTTCGTCATCTTTCATTCCTTTAAAATCGGTATCTGCACGAGTAACAACAGCAGGATTTTTTATGTATTTGCCATCTTTTAAAGCGTCAGCCAAACCATATTCAAAAACAACATTTTTAAAACGCTGATTCGTACTTGCATCTATGGGCGTTGCAGTTAATTCAATACCAAGCATTGGATTAAGTTCATTTAGCGTTTCCATACCTCTTTCACCACGATAACGATGTGATTCGTCCATGATGATTACAAGGTCTTTTAGGTTCATCAAGTAATTATAATAACTATCTCCTATTGTTTCTCTAAAGCGTTTTATTCTTGGGGGTAAAGTTCTACCGTCCTTTGTTGTAGTCTTGACATCAGCGTTTATTTTGCCAATATTGAACATGTTAATTTGTATGGAATCTTCTGATGCTTTTATGCCCTTTGTTTCGTAGTCTTCGCCAGTAATAATAACTGAATTGTTTGAAATATCAGGTAGTCCTTTAAAAACATACTTTTCTGCTCCTTTATTTCCAAAATCATCTTTAAGTTTGTCGTAAATAGTAATATTTGGAGATAAAATAAAAAAGTTTTTGATTCCTTTTTCTTTTACTAAATATGTTACAAAAGCCCCCATTAATCGGGTCTTACCAATACCAGTAGCAATCGAAAAACAAATAGAAGGAAAACTACGTTCAAACTCCTCAAATAAAGAACAATCTTTTTTTATTGATTCAATTTTCTTTACTGTCTTTGAATTTCCAATAAGGTCGGCTTTTGCAATTAGCGAATCCAATAACTCAAGTGATTGTTTAAGAGGTTCTCTTAAACTCATTGTATTGCTTATATAGTCAGTTGTTTTGCTCATATTCTAAAACAATAATTTCGTTTGCGTTGGTGTGTCTTTCTTAATATTTGCTGGTTCGGGTTTAACATCTGGTTTTACAAACGATGGAGTAAAAGCCGGTTTGTCGGGGTCGGCAGGCATATTAATAATGTTAGTATCCGTACAGTAGTCTTCTTTCCCAAACTCACATTTACCGAGAAGCACTTCTGGAATTTTTTTGATTTCAATTCTATTGCTTATTTCATTGCAACCTTCAATAAAGGCAGTACAGCAAATACGCAAACTTTCATCAGGTTTCATTTCGCTGAGAATTTGCTCAACTACATCAGGTGTAATGGTATTTGTAGTTGTGAAAATAAAATGATTTTCTGTTGCAAACCCTTGCTTCCATAAAATACTTTCGTCAGGCAAATATGTAAAACCTTCCTGTCTTGCCATTGCTGCTGCAAGCAAATCAGCGTTGTAATTCGGATTTATAACCCATTGATTGTATTTGTCTTTATTCAATAAACTTGGAGCCAAATTATAGAATTTGAAGCCACCGCCACCCTTCCAATTAATTTCTTTTGATATGCCTGTTTGGTCAGCTCCTTCGCAAATCGCCTGTATTCTCGGCAAGCAATGTGTATTTGCATGATTACCTAATTCTATACCTATCCATTTCCGATTCATTTTATGTGCGACCGCCATAGTACTCCCCGAACCCAAAAAACTATCAAGAACCCAATCCCCTTCATTTGAAAAATGATTAATTATTAGATTCAATAATTTTTCTGGTTTCTTCCCACTTCTAAAATCAACACCACCTTCACTTCTACAGTTTCCAAAACTACCTGCTAAATCATAAAAATTATTGATAGGAGTTTCTTTTATTGAAGTTTCACTTTCAAGTTTATCAACTGGTACACCTTGAAAATACTTGCCTTTTGTAGCACCAACTCTTTGAGGACCTGTAAAATATCTATAATCAAATCTGTCATCTCCAATACCGTAAACTTTATAAAGAACGCCTAATCCATCTGTTTCATATCGTCCAGTTAAGTAATCCCTAAAAAATCTCCCTGATGAATTACCATCCAAAATACTACCTGTTGCCCAAATTTCTTTTAAGCCAAATTCTGTGCCTTCTTCTCTTTGTTCAATCTCATATTCGCCCTTTTGAAATACTATTACTTTTTTCCCTCCAAGCTCAATTTCTTTACCTTCACTTTTCTCTGAAATAAAAAAATTGAATTTATCAAATGTTATCTCTGACTGGTTCAAATTAGGTTTAGCACCATATTCTTTCCTATATATATGGACTTGTTCAATTTCTTTATGAAAATTCATATCCTGTTTTAACGTTTTGTCAGGATAGCGAACACGTATATAAAATGTGGTTAAATAATTTTTTCGTCCAAATATTTCATCAAGAAGTACTTTAAGATATGCTCCTTCACTATCATCAATATGACAACAAAAAAAACCATCTTTTGAAAGTAACTTTTTTAAAATATTTATACGTTGGCTCATTAAGTCAAGCCATAAACTGTGCTCCAAACCGTCATCATAATATTCAAAGGCATTGCCAGTGTTATAAGGTGGGTCAATATATATACATTTGATTCTACCTGTAAAATTCTGTTCTAATGCTTTCAATGCAAGAAGATTGTCGGCATGTATGAGCATGTTTTCGGTATCGGCTTCGCCATATGATTTTTCAGGGTCTTCAATCAATACTCTTGGTTCGGGCTTAACCTCAATATCCTTTCCAGGCCAACAAAGTTCGAGTTTTTTATATTTACTGTTCATTCAAAATATCTGTTTAAATAAAAATGCAAAATACTAAACTAATTTCAGTTTCTCTTTTCTTTTCTGCCATAGTTCTGAAATTTGGTTGTTATGATTATCAAAGATTTTACTGTCTAAATTGGTAGTAGCCCATGATTTAATGTTGTAATAATCAAATACAGGATTCAGCAATTTGGCATTATCCTCTAATACAATTTGTTTACTACCAATATTTGTAAGTTCAATTTTAAACCGTTCATTTACGCTCTTTACTCCGGTATAATAAACTATCAATATGAAAAACTGTGAAAGCATAATCAAAGGAATGCTTATTTCAAAAAGTAATCTAACAATATCGCTACCACCTATTGAAAAAATCGAAATTAGAAACGGAATTGAAAATAAGAGCATTTTTAACGCATATCGAAACAACATTTTTCGCAAAGTCTGTTCTGTATGGAAACTGCTTTCATAAGTATTTACTGCAAGTTTTTTTATTCCAAACCCAATTTCTTCATTATTATAGTATTCTTCTGAATTACATTCAGAATAGCATGTTCCAAAAGAATTATCAATTAAATCACCCCGCTTTACTTTTTCAGCCGAATAAAACAAATACTTTGCAACGCTTGAAAGTCCTATATATCCAATCATTGAAACGTAACTTAGAACTTTTACTAAATCAATAATTGTTGTTGAGCTAACCTTAAAAGGAATTAGTGGTTCAACTTTAGGTATTAACCATAAGTATAAAATTGCAATTGCAGAAAATAAAAGGCAATAAAAGGCAGTCTTTTCAAATTTTCTTACGGTTGTATAATTGCTATCAAATGGAACTATTCTGCTCATCTTTATCTTCTTTAATTGTATTTGGTGTATGATGTGATTCGGGTCCAAGCCATTTTCCTGTTTGCAACCATGCTTCGTAAAAGTATAGCCAAGCAATAGTCCATGACATTATTTCCTTTGCAACAAGTTTACGGCAATCCCATTTAAAATCATCTGAATGATACAAACAAAGGCATTCTGTATTTTTGTAAAAATGTGGAGGATTTTCCACAAGTTTTGGTTCTATTACACGAACTCTCGGTGATAATGTTCCTCTATATTCAACGCTTACAGAATAAATGGGAAGCTCTGGTTTAATCATTAAATCTCCAATAAACGTAACAGTATCATTTGACAAATGCTTTGCTTTAAATTGAGGGTACTTCGATTTCATCGCCCCAATTTGTGCAGATACATTTGGTTTATGCTTATTAAAAAACTTCATCCCCATAAAAACCTTTAGATGCTGATAAACTGCTTCCAACTGCGGTTGAAATTCCTGCTGTGCTTGAATATTTTAATGTACCTTCAGTCAATGATTTAGATATATTTTTTGCTTCCTCTTCATCCACAGTTGGAAACTCTTTTCCAAAAACATCTTTCCATATCTTTTTTGCTTCAACTTCGTTTTTGTCGGTATAAAATTTATTCGCTTCTTTCAATTTATCTTTTACCTTTTTTGCTTTTTTCAAAGAAGACTCATATTCATCATTTGATTTGAATTTACTTGATTGCATATTATATTCAACATTTTCAAACCATTTTCTTATCCCTTCTTCAAAGTTTGTAAAGGTGTTCATCTTGAAGATATTTATTGCAATTTCCTCAATGTGGTAAGATGGAATAGTTTTACCATTAAAATCACGGTTCCAGTATTTTACAACTCTGATTATTTGTTTCAGTTTATAATCTCGTAATCTATGAGTATCATCAAGGTCTTTTGCTAACATTTTTGGATAAGAAGAAGTCCAAGATTTTAAATCATAGTTAGGTATATAATATCCACCACCAGAAATTTCAAAACTTGGTAAAACATCAAAATCTTTATCGCTTAAATGAATTGTAACGCATGGTCTATCTTGCTTAACTTTGTCTTTGTAATCGTTCTGATCATTCAAATAGTTTTTAATTTTTGTCAATACACTTTGAGGATTTGGTTTATTGCCGTATTCATCTTTCCATTCCTCAAAGTCCAAAACAGCAAATAAATCAACATCATTCAACGGACGAATTATTGTATCTCTTTCCCATGAACCACTTGTAAAACACTCTTTAACATAAAGTTTATTTTCCGTGTTTTTCAAATGAGTTTCTAAATTCGATAATGAATTTTTAATATTTTCTTCTTGTCTGTCAGTTATATTCACGTTATCGACAAGTTTGTTAATTGATTCAAGTAGTGTCATATCATTAAAGTTTTAAGATTCATTATTTGCAGTGAGCGGGTCGGCAAAAAAAGCATGTGTGTGGCTGCGAAGGGACGGTTGCAGGGAAGGGCAGCCACACTCTTGCTTTTGTGGGCTGGGTTTTCCATTTTTTTCTTTGTCTTTATGCAGCAAAAATTTCATTATCATTCTGTCGTTGTCTTTTTTCTTCGGCTTGTTGCCAACGGTTGGCGGTATGGCCAGTAAGGGATTGCGGGCGATGTCCTATCAAGTTACACGAAAATTGAAGCGGGCAACAAACCTTCGCATACCACTGAAACCCTTATTGGCTATACCGCGTGTTAGCTGCTGTATTTTTATAAATTAATTGTTCTTTCTATGTTTATTTGCTCTAAAAAAGTTTCATCGTGCGAAATGACAATCAATGTACCCTGATAATCATTGATGGCATTTGTTAGTATTTCTATGTTATAAATATCCAAATTATTGGTCGGTTCGTCCAAGATTATGATGTCTGGCGATTGATTGTAAATGCTTAAACAACATAACATCAAACGCATTCTTTCCCCACCACTTAAAGCATTGCAAGGCTTGTCCCAATCTTCTTTTGGGAACAAAAACCTATTTAGTCTTATTTTTATTTCGTGTTCCTGCAATGCAAAAGTATTAAATTGCTGTGACTGCTCATAAACTTTTCGGTTGTTATCTATTAACGAATAATCTTGGTCAATATAAACCGATTTGTTTTCTGCAATAAAGACTGTGCCGATTTGCGGTACAAGATATCCCAAAATCATTTTTATTAAAGTCGTTTTACCAGAACCGTTTGCTCCTTTTACAGATATTCGTTCCCCACTAACAATTTGAAAATTCAAATTTTCTCTCCATAAATAGTTTTCGGTTGTGTACCCGAAATTAATACTATTTGCAATAAAAAGATTTTTGCCTCTATGAAGTTTTGAATTGTCAAATCCAAACTTCATTTGGTTAATTTCAGAAAGGGAAGAACGCAACTTTTGTAATTCAGTTCTGACAATTCCTATTTTTTCTGTGTGAACACCCGCTATTTTAGCAGTACTTAACTCTGCACTGTTTTTCATAGCATTGGAAACTATTTTAGGAAGCCCCGCTTTACCACTACTTTTTTTTGCTCGTGTGTCCAGTTTTCTTTGACGTTCCAAAGTTTCACGTTGTTTCTCTTTGGCTTTTTTCAAGTCCTTTTCCTTGCTTTGAATATCTTGGTTAAGCGCATTTATTTCAATTTGTTTTTGTTCCTTATAAAAGTCGTAATCACCACCATAGACTTTAATTCCATTTGAGTTTAATTCGCAAACGGTATCTAAGAGGTTCAGTAATTTTCTGTCGTGGCTTACGATAACCAAAGTACTTTCTGTAGATTGAATATAATCATACAACAGTTGCCTGCCAAAAATATCCAAATGATTGCTTGGTTCGTCCAGCAAAACCAACTCATATTGATGGATAGAAATGCCTGCGAGAAAAACTTTTGTCTTCTGTCCTCCACTAAGGGTGTCCATTTTTTGAGACAAGTCTAAATTGGATAAATGCCAATAGTTCAGAGCATCTTTACAACGGTCTTCTAATGTCCAGTCATCATTAAGCAGGTTGAAATTTTCTTCACTTATGTTTCCGTTCAAAATTTCATTTAAGGCATTTAACTTATTTTCAATCCTTAATGCCTGAGCAATGCTCAAATGGTTAAACTGTCCGCAAATTTGTGGGATATAATACGGTTCCGCATCAACATTTATTTTACCGCCTGACGGTTCTAATTCTTTAGCAATAATTTTCAACAACGTTGATTTTCCAACTCCGTTGCTACCAATCAAAGCTATTTTGTCGTGGTTGTTTATCGTTAGGTTGATGTCAGTAAACAGCAAATCTTTATTAGGGTGTGTATATGATACACTATGTAAAGTCAACATAATTTCTTTCTTTATAAAAAATGAAACACTCACAGCAAAATATTCTACTGTACTTTTTTATCTATATGTGAAAGAAATTATTTTTTCATCCCTACTGACTGTTTAGTTTTAGATTTTGCAAATATATAAAATTATGTGGCAGCTTCCTAATATTGCAGCTAACGTTCGGCGGTATGTGCATGTTGGCGCAGAGTCGCGGTGGCGCGTGTTTTTGCACTCGTGGTGCGAAGGAGGGTTATGATGTTGTTTTGTTTATTGTCGCGTTGGCAAAAACCGTGACACCACGAGGGAGTCCCCGGCGGGAGCCGGGGCAGGCCGCACCGCTGACCACTTAACAGTCTTCTTTAGCCAGAAGATTCTCGCGGTGCGGAGCGCCAATTGCATATACCGACCTGTTAGCTGCCGTTAAGGTTGTACATTTAACATGTTTCGATTTCTTTTAGCATGTTGTAGTAATCTCTTGTAAGAAGATCTTTCCCCGCAAGCAAATGATCCATATACTCCTTCTGAGGAAAAAGACCATCTACAATTTTCGTTGGATTAGCAATGTAAGTAATAGCTTGAATAGGAGTTTCTAAGGAGTCATTAATTGTGACTGTAGTTCTAATGTAATGATTTGGAAATCCTTCTGCCTCATCAAGTTTTCTTATTTCTGTATCTGGGAATTCATATAATACCCCTTCTACAAGATCATTTTCTGATTCTATGATATTTGCAAATGCATAGTTGCCTTTTGATGCTTTCTTATTAAAAATGAGTTTAAAGCCTCTTAGTTTTCCAAATCTTCGTGAAGTGTAGCTTACCCCTCGAACATTCATTTGGACCTTATCCATGTTGGAACCATAAGCGAAATAAATCATAGCTATATACCTGAAATTCTATAATATATCTCTCCTGTATCTGAAGCATGTCTTCTCTTTATAAAGAGCATTTCGTTGAGTCTTATTCTTCCATCTAGTACCATCATTAAATCTTGTCCGTCCATAAGAATCATTGATTTAACAATATTACTACCTGTATCCGTGCATTCCGAGGAGAAGCCATCCAAAGAAATAAAAAGACCTAGTGTATTCTTTAGCTTACCTGATATTTTACCGCCAAACTTATAAAGATCACCAGCATTAACTAGTGAAGTCTGCCATTTTGCTTCAAGCAAATAGTCATCATTGTCAAATGTAAACGAGCCATCAATTTGCTCACCTACAATTTTAAAGGCAGCTTTAGGTAAAAGATCAAATAGTTGAAACAATTCATTTAGTAATTTTTCCAACTTATAGCCACGTTGTTGTGCATTTGAACTTATTGCAATTTCCAAAAATCTAGACTTAAGTTCATTAAGTTTCTCGGCGAACGAAACAGTTTTTTTGATTTTCTCAAAATTCTCTTCCCTTTTCTCTGCTGCCTTGTTTAGGTCTTGAATTGTATCGAAGTAACCCTTTGTTAGGTTTCTTAGTTTTGAAACGGAATCTTTTGCTCTTTTGGTTATATCGCCCTTAGGATCCCAATATTTTAAATGGCTGAAGTCTGTGATATTAGAGGTTTCTTGAAGTAATCTCAATAAATCTGTTTGATATAATTCTTGATGCGCTGCCATTCTATCGATTAATTGTGAAACGCTTTCATATTTAGTGTTTTCCTGCCAATCTATGGTAGAAACAATGTATGGATTTTCCATTGTTAGCTCAATAAACTGCCTTAGTTCTTTCTTTCTCCAATAGACTGCTGAAAGAGCCTCTTTTAGTGCTATCAATGCCTGGGTAGAAATCTTTTGAACTTTCATGGTGATTCTTATTGACTGGTTCAAAATATGTTCATATCATTTAATGGCAGCTAACGGCCCGGCGGTATAATTTAGTGGGCGTTGCTCGACGAAGCATCCGGGCAGAATCCCGGTACCCCGCGCCAGCGGGGCCGAAAAACTGTCACGGTGCAAGGAGAGCATGGCGTGGTTTTTGCCGTCTGGGTACAAATTTTTGTGAGTTATACGAGTGTCGCTACAATGTTGATCGGGAGCAGGTTACAAGTCACGGTACACAAAGTTTGAAAGCGGGCACTGGCGCGGTCGCGGTATATGCCATTACAAATCTGTCATGGGAGCAGGAGAAAAAGCAAAAACCATGACAAGCCCATTAATTATACCGTCCGTGTTATGTGCCGTTATATTTCATCTTCTTCAATTGAATTTATCACGCTATCATTCATGTATTCAAGTCGCTTATCTTTTGCTAGTTCAATTATTGAGTCATAGGAAATGAAAGTACAGGATTCACTTAGCGGTCCTTTTTCCAATAGGGTAAAAACTGGTCTTGAAATCTCTTGCAGAACTTTATCCTTTCTATCTTCAGGAGCAACTATATGTGATTTAATATTTAGATTGGGCTGTAACGCCATTAAGTCAGCCATTCTTAGAATTCCCGAATAAATTGAGGTTGTATGTTCTACCTCAAATGCTCTGACAATTGATCTGCGTTTTACCCATAAAACATCAATATTTTCAATTGTCTTTAATGTTGTATCATCATAATTTAGCGGTAGTGTTTCTAGAAGAATGTCATCTTCTTTTGGTTGCCAGAGCTCAAGTACACGATTTCTGTCAGACTTAGGAATCCAGATTTTAAGATTTATTCTTTCTCCGATACCAGCCAAAAGAGCTTGAATTTTTATTGAATCCCTTATCTTATCCTGATCTTCGTCAACCTGAATTTTATCATTATCAGGAACGGTAACTGAAACCTCCTTACTATTCTGCGTTCTAATTTTATGTCCTTTAATTTTTTTATTATCATCTTCACTTAAAGGGAATTTAATATCAGAAGCGCTTATTTCTTTTAAAGTTTTAAAAATTAAACTTCCGTCACTATCCTTTATTTCTCGAAGGCTTCCCCTTACCATTGAAGTCCATGCTCTGCCTTCTCCAGTGAAGGACAATTTATTCCAAAGATTTTCTTCATAGATAGGGATGGCCTTGTCAAGAGGTAACCAAATGATTGGTTTTACTTTAAACCGAATAATAAATGGATCACTAGACTCATAGAAGATGGGCTTGTCCTCAACAAAATAATCACTTTGAACTTCCAAGATTCCAGCAAATCGAGAAATTTTTGTAATGTAAGCTACTAAATAGTCCCCTTTGTGAATGGTTTTAGCTATGTTCTCCTGTTTAGGTCTAAATCCAGAGGTACTCTGGTCTGAATTGCAGAATGCTTCATATGTTTCTGGGGAGAATAGATCAATATAATATTTCATCGGAGAAAATTATTTAAGGTTATTATTCACTAGTGGGCACTTAAAACCCACTGATTATTAACTGGTTATTTTTAAGTTCTTTGACATTATTGTAATCGCATCTTGTAAGTATCTCTTTAACAGGCGCTTTGTCCAGTAGAGAGATGCTCAATAT
>Ga0209203_1002229_pt1 | contig 13141 bp, 7 predicted proteins | sample AD_UKC109_MetaG_FD_184423 | JGI IMG/M metagenome (GOLD analysis project Ga0209203, IMG submission 184423) | Active sludge microbial communities of municipal wastewater-treating anaerobic digesters from Hong Kong - AD_UKC109_MetaG (SPAdes)... | ecosystem: Engineered > Bioreactor > Anaerobic >...
ATAACAAAAGGTATCTTTCAAGACAACAGTTAACATACACCCCCACAGATTTACCGTATTTTCATGTACCGATGGCGATCGGTATTGCCCTGAGGTATGGCGGTCTCGTGACGATGGTTATTGGTGTCACTAGTAGGTATGGTGGTCTCGTACGGATGGTTATCGGTGCCGCTAGTATGTATGGTGGTCTCGAACAGATGGTTATCGGTGCCGCTTGTAGGTATGGTGGTCTCGTACGGATGGTTATTGGTGCCACTAGTAGGTATGGTGGTCTCGTACGGATGGTTATTGGTGCCGCTTGTATGTATGGTGGTCTCGGCTCCGCTCGACCACCACTATTACTCCCGGTGGTCGAGCGGAGCCGAGACCAACCGGGAACCACGAAGCCGGGAGCATCCGGGTGGCGGAGCCAAAACCATACAATCGTTTCTCCACCCCTAAATTGACAAGTGTTACCTTTACACAGAAATAATCGGGTATTATTCCCTCAATTACTGACATGCATCTGTCTTTATTATTTTATCTACTTTTGACAATTCATTTTTTTACTAAAAAAATATCCATACTTCAACTATCCTATGAGCGAAAAAGTCTTCAGCATAGAATCTCACAGCCCGCTTGAATTTTACGGTGTGGGCGACCGCAACCTCAATATCATCAGGGAATTGTTCCCGAAACTGAAGTTGATTGCCCGGGGTGAATTTCTGAAAGTCATCGGGGATCCGGGAGAGCTGGTGGCTTTTGAAGATTTTTTCACCGCGCTGAACCTGCATTTCGAACGGTTCGGAACGATTTCGGAAAATGAACTGAAGCAACTGTCAGAAACAGGCAACACCGAAAGCATGACCCGCCCCGGCTCTCCGGATGTGCTGGTGCATGGCCGCAACGGTATGATCATCAAGGCACGGACGCCCAACCAGATGAAGATTGTGGAGAGCGTGGGGCAAAACGACATGGTGTTTGCCATCGGCCCCGCCGGAACCGGCAAAACATATACCGCCGTGGCGCTGGCCGTGCGCGCACTGAAGAACAAAGAGGTAAAGCGGATTATCCTTACCCGTCCGGCCGTTGAAGCGGGCGAAAATCTGGGGTTTCTGCCGGGCGACATGAAAGAAAAGCTCGACCCTTATATGCAGCCGCTTTACGACGCCCTGCGCGATATGCTTCCGCCTCAGAAACTGCTTACCTACATTGAAGACGGAACCATAGAGATCGCCCCGCTGGCGTTTATGCGCGGCCGCACACTCGACAATGTGTTTGCCATCCTGGATGAAGCCCAGAATGCCACCAACAGCCAGCTCAAAATGTTCCTTACCCGTATGGGCAGGGCTGCCAAATTCTTTATTACCGGCGACATTACCCAGATAGACCTGCCAAGACAGCAGCAATCAGGCCTGCTGCAGGCATCCCGCATACTGAAAGACATTCCGGGGATTGATTTTATCATGCTCGACGAAAGCGACGTGGTAAGGCATAAACTGGTTACGCGCATTATCCGCGCATATGAGCGTGAAATGCCGCAACCGCAAAAAAATCAGGCGAAGCCCACAGCCCCGCCTGAAGAAGAAACTCCGCAACAGCCCGTTAACGGCTGATCAGCACCTTGTGGGTGCCAACACTGTTTTCCGCAGCGTATTTCAGATAGTAAATCCCTTCCGCCAAATCACTGACCGGGATCAGCACGGTTTCCTGTCCGGTAAAGCCAGCCCGGATATTATTGACAACCACCCTTCCCGAAAGGTCAACCAGTGAAACAAGCACATCGGCAGGCAATCTGCTGCTCAATTCAACCCGCAGCCAGTCGCTGGCCGGCACCGGATAAACCTGCACACCCAGTCCGCCGGAACTAACTGCAGTTGCCATACCTACAGTGGTTGCATCACTGATATAGGATAGCTCCCACCCGCCGGCTGTTACATCGCTGTTGGTATTGAAAAGTATCATGGCTTTCCCTGAAGGAATGGTCACCGATTCCGGGATCTCACTACCCGAGAAACTGGCAACCAGCGATTGTGATGCCAGATTGTATATCTTCACCTGATCATGATCCGGTTCAGTGTCAAGAGCATTAAAAGTAAAAGTGATCGAATTTGCATTTTCGGGCTCCACCCTGAATTTACAGACACTGTTGTTGTTGTAATCGCGGGTTCCGCTGCCATCGGTAATCACCCCCGAAAGATCGTTGAAGATGGTCGTTCCGGAGCAGAAAACAGCCTGATCGCTGTTGTAGGAAAGCCTGAAACCGCTTCCTTCATCACCTTCCGTCAGAAACTCAAGAAAAAGTTTATCCCCTGTTGCCGTGATTGCCTGGGGCAATGCTGTACCGGTGAGGCTGGCCAGCAGCGGGTATGAGGCATCGGGTCCGTCGAAAATATTCAGTACATCCAGCCCATCGGTAAGGTTGAATTTTTCGAAGGTTAGTGTCAGGTTGGTCACGGAATCCGCCGGAGCGATCAGCCAGCCGCAGTTCAACCCGCCGGTGTAATTATCCACCGGGCCGCTGCCGTCCTCAATGGTCCCGTTGTGCCGGGTCAGGGTTTTGACACCATTGCAGTAGTAAGGGTAATTGCTACCCGGGTAAAAGTTTACAATCGCTCCCTGTCCGTAAGAAAAATTATTTCCGCCCGGATTCAGGTTATTGAGGTAGAAATAGCCATTATATGAACCGCTCCATCCCCAGTTGAAATGGAAATAGTCGGTACCCTGATAGCCATCAACATTAAAAGCGTGTCCTCCTGATCCGAAACCACTATAGTACATGGGCCAGCCGTTGTCAAGGTTCTGCATCAGCAGATCGGCCCAACCGGCCTGGGTATAGTTTTCTTTTTGCTTCAGCGATAACTGGTTTGAGAAACCAAAATACTCCCTGAGAGCGCTGGCGGCATCAAAACTGTAAGCGCCCGAGCCATCCGGCGCATACATCATATCTACCGCAACGCCGCAGTGATACTGAATCTCAGCCATTTCATGGTTCGATTCGGGACCTATTTCGTTGCGCATCTGATCGTAGTCATAATCAGCCTGACTAAAATCAACAAACAAATAACCGTAATCGGAATAATAACCATGTGAGCCGGTCCCCTGAAGCGGATAACGCCAGTAATAAATAACCTGCGACATGGCAGTAGCCACGCAGCCGGCGTATACATGACCGCCGGGCCCTGCATCATCCTCGGGACACAAGGCATTGTATCGCGAGCCCTGGTCCCAGGTTGAGGGCAGCAGCGGTTCCACCGATCTCAGGTCGCGTTGCATAGCTTCCACGGGATTATAGTTTAACAGGGATTCCCATGATGCATTGATATCAGGCGTAGCTGTTAAATTGCTGTCCATGATGTCGCTGAGCTGCAGTTCATAACCCGCCAGCCAGGCAGCCAATGCAGGAGGTTGATTATCAGGCGTAAAGTTGCCATCAAAGGAATAACCCAATACAGGAATCGCTGCATCTGTGGCAGCAATCAACACATATCCCCCGTTTTCGAAATTAAAGGCATACATCAAGGTGCGCTCTGTCCCAATATGTATAGCCGGTAAAGCCTCCGGCAATTCTTGCGCAACCATTTGAGCATCAGACATTCTGCTGTGTAAAAAAGCAGTTGCCACCCGGCGTGCCGTGTTTTCATCCACATTTCCTGCAAATGCTGCAGCAAAAGCCAATAACAAACTCAATAATAAAGCAGATCTTCTTTTCATGTAAGTTTAGTTGAGTTTCCAAAATTAATTAAAAAGCAGCGCGATGCATAAAAAAAAAGGAAGTTTACAATCGTAAAACTTCCCTTTTCCGTTTCGGTATATCCCGAAATGCTTATTCAATAATCAGTTTCCGGGTAATCCGGCCCGATTCACTCTGAAGGGTCAGCATATATACTCCGGGATTCAGGTGGTTAAGCTGCATTACTTTATGGACAAAACCAGCCATCAGTTTCTGATCATCACGATAAACCTCCCTGCCGGTAAGGTCAGTGACAATAAACCCGGTTTGCTGTGATTCGGCTATGCTGAAGCGGATTTCGGCATAGCCCTTGGCCGGATTGGGGTATATGGACAAATCTGAAACAAAATCATCATTTGAAGTTCCTACATTGGAGATGTAGTACTCCGCCTCAAAGCCCTGATTATTATTGAATCCGTTTGAAGTAAAAAGCAGCAGCATCTTGCCTGTAGGTGAAACAAGGGGTTCCGGCACTACTGATCCGGTATAGTTTGCAATCAACTGATTGGTAGGAATTGCATAGACTTTCAGGAAATCTTCATCCTGTTCGAGGTCAAATTCAGTGAACGCCAGGGTAAGTTCATCTACAAAGGGGCCCGGATCAATCTTCCACTTGCACATGGAATTATGATTGTAACGCTGATCACCACTGCCATCGCTGAAAGCGCCGAAAGGTTCCGAGAGGGTAACGGTTCCGGTACAATAAGATGGCAGGGTTGAGGAAAATTCAGCGGTAAAACCTGCTGACGTACCGCTACCATCGGTAAGAAATTCAATGAACATCCTGCTGCCGGTAGCGGTGAGGGGTTCAGTGGCTGCATTCATATCATAGGTTGCAAGCAATGGGGCCCCGCTGTTTTCACCGTCATACACATTGATTACATCACCATCGGCCAGCTCAAACCTGCTGAAGGTCAATGAAATTGAAGTAACTGAATCTTCCGGGGCAATCAGCCAGGAGCAAGCCTGATCTGAGAGGTAATCTTCCAGGGGGCCGCTGCGGTCTTCAAAAATACCCATAGGGGAAGTAATCACATGATTATCGCAATGATAAGGATAGTTGGCAGGATTGGGGAAAAAGTTCCTTACCATAGCCTGATTTCCGCTATATCCGCCTACATCGGTGATGGTGTAGAAGCCGTTTCCGCTACCGCTCCATCCAAAATTAAAATGATACAATTTCCCTGAACCGGAGGTCTGATAACCATCAAGCACAAAGGCATGTCCTCCTTCAGAGCTCTGTCCTGAATAGTACAGCGGTTTAAGTTCATCAATGCTTGAAACAATCATATTGTCCCAGGCGGATGAACTATAATTGCTTTTTCTGACATACTGAGCTGTTGTTGAATACCCGAAATATGCCCGGATAGCATACGGCACATCATCGCTGTAGGCACCTGAGCCATCGGGGCCATACATCATTCTTACGCTGACACCGCAGTGGAACTGAAGTTCAGCAATGGCATTTACAGCCCTGCCGCTGCCGGAGGTAATCGAATTGAGCATGGCATCCCAGTCATAATAAGTCTGGCCGAAATTTGCACTGATGGTACCATAAGAACCATAGTTATAGGAATAACTTCCGGTTCCATGTTCAGGATAACGGTAGTAAGCCATGATCATCGACATCGCGGTAGCGACACAGCCGGCGTAAACATGTCCTCCGGAACCGGCCGGGTCCTCCGGACAATAAGCGTTATATGGAAAATCCTGATTCCAGATTACAGGTAAAAGTGGCTCCTGATCACGGTTGCCGCCGGGCATAAAAACGGGGTTTATCATCGACTGATAATATTCCCATGCAGATCTGATTTCTTCAGTTTGCAATGCCCTGGCACTCCGGAGGTAATTGATCTGATCGTCGTATCCTGCCAGAAAACTGCTGTAATGCGGCGCCAACTCTCCTTCGGGAAATGCTCCCCGGTCAGTATATCCTATCACCGGACCGTAGGTATCTTCACCGGAAATAATGATGAATCCTCCGGTGCTGACATTAAAAACATAATAAACAGGCAAGCCGTTATTTTCATGCGTTCTGACCGGAACAAGTTCAAGTTCGTTCATCTGAATATTAATCCCGTCCTGCACCATTTGTTCATAACAAAAATTCCGGGCTACCATCGCAGCAGTCTGGGGTGTGACGACCTCCGCCATTACCTGGTTCGAAGCAATGCCAAGCAATAAAAAGAATAACAGTAGTTTAGACTTCATTAGCTGTTGTTTTTGATTTGATTGCCGCCAAAAGTATAAAAAATGCCCCTGCATAAAATTTATACAGGGGCATTTAGAATCAATCTAAATAACTTTACCGGATGACGATGCGCTGGTTTTGCTGCTGAAGTCCGTCCGAAAGGCTGACCAGATAAATTCCGGAAGGCAGGTGGGAGAGATCGATGGTTTTCAGTAAACCGGCGTTGCTGCCACTGATCTTTTCGGCATAAACAACATTGCCAAGCAGCGATGTTACCCTGATGCTGACTTCGGCACCTGTGAGTTTCGAAGAACTCAGTGTAAACAATCCGTCAGAGGGATTGGGGTATACCCTGAGTGAAGACGATGGCCGGCTGTCAGGTTTTACCGGGGTAGTATTGGTGATACTGATGTTATCGATAAATACATTATCGCCTTCTCCCTGGGTTTTATCCGAGAAACGGGTAGCGCTCTGCAATACAATGTCGAATACCTGACCTGCGTAGGCTGACAAATCAAATATCAGGGTTCTCCACTCATCGGCGGCTGCCGTTGTGGGGTTAAAATCTGTATTGCCATCCAGATCCGCAACCTGTTCGCCGTTGACCATCACCCTGAACCATGAGAACTTCGGTCCGAGGCTGTAAGTTTGCCTGAGGTCGAGTTGCAGTGCTACGTTCTCCATGCCGGTTGCATCCACACCGCAGATATACGCTTTACCGTGGAAGGCCAGATTGCTTTCCCAGGCCTGTGTGGCTGTACCCGATGTAGGACTGCCCGACCATCCTGTCGGAACCGGATCGCCGTGGAAATGGATGCCGAAATCACTCTGGTTTGCCGCACGTAAATCAATCTTTGACTGAGATTTAACAGTGTCCCAAACCATAAATACCCCTGCGGAGCCATCTTCCATATCAACGCTGAATGAGGGAATCGCTCCGTTGACATAAATCAGGTTTTCATAACTCATAGAAGCAGAGCCATGCTGATTGGCGGCAGTCAAGCTAACCGAGTAAGCACCCGGCATCGAGAAAACCAGTTGCGGATTCTGTGAAGCACTGCTTGTCCCGCTTACAAATTCATATGTTTCAGGGGTTATGATCCACTCCCATGAATCCGGGTTGTACAATGAATTATCGCTCAGGGTTACTTCCTCAAAAAAGCAGGGCATTGAATCTGAAACAGCAATAAATACATATGGTGCAGGAGTATTGGTGGCAGTGATATAATCTTCCAGCATCAGGGTGCTTGTACCAAATTCATTGGTGATTGTAAGGGTTACATCATAAACACCCGGGGAATTAAATTTGATATTTGAAGGATGTTGCTCCGTTGAGGAAGAAGGAGTGCCACCCTGAAATGTCCATTGCCAGGTGGAGGGCACTCCGGTGGAAAGATCGGTAAAATCTACACCTCCGCCGGGAAGAATGGTTGTTACCGGGGTGCTGAAGTTTGCTGTGGGCTCAAAAGGCGTATTGGCTGCAGCACGGAAGGCGTTGATCCTGCCTGCTCCAAGCTGACCGGTATAATCGGGATTGACGGTATAAACGTCGTCGGAGGTATTTTTCATGATGGTTTCAACCTGAGCCGGGGTCAGTGCAGGATTGATTGAAAGAATCAACCCGGCAAGCCCTGCCGCAACGGGGGTTGCCATAGAGGTTCCGGCCATCAGGTCATAATTGCCATAAGTACCGGAGTTATAGGTGGTACTGAGCAATCCGCTGGGACCCGGACTGGCATATCCTCCCGGAGCGCACAAATCCACGGTAGTTCCGAAATTCGAAAAATCCGTCTTCTCATCATCGCTGTTTGTGGATGCGATGGAGATCACATTATTGTATCCTGAAGGGTAATGCGCAGTTGAAACATTGTCGTTTCCGGCAGAAGACAGCAGCACAATGCCCATATTGTGAATGGTATTGATCAGGTTTTGGTTGGTGGCTGAATAACCGGGCCCTCCCCATGACATACTGATTACATCGGCTCCGTTGTTGGCGGCCCATTGAATGCCCGGATAACCGTAAATACCATTGGCATTGGAGTTATTAGCCGCTTTTACGGCGATAATGCTTATATTGTAACCAATGGAAGCCACGCCTATTCCATTATCAGAAATTGCCGCAGTGAGACCGGCACAGTGCGTTCCGTGCGACCAGTCAAAAGGATCACCCGAGGCAGGAGGATTGGCATTGTTGGTGTTGTAATACGTATCACGCTGCAGGATAATTTTATCAGCAAGGTCCGGATGCTCAACCCAAACCGCATTATCAACGATGGCAACTTTTATATCGGATGACCCTTTGGAAATATTCCAGGCCTGTTCAGCCTGAATCACATCCAGATGCCAGTTCCAGTTGTTCGGCCCGTTGTAGAGATTATACAGTGAATCATTGGGCACATAATGAATATAATCCATCGGCACTTTCTCGACATATTCCAGGTCCTGCTCAATTCCAAGCTTTTGAATTACTTCGTTGATCTTATCGAAATCTTCAATTTCCAGCATGAAGGTTCTGAGCAGTTTATGATCATTATTCAGGTAATAGGGACGGGTCATTTCCTTCAGCCTGTATTGCGACTGCAATGCCGAAATAAACGGAATTTCGCTGAAATCAACACTATAATCACTTCTGACGGCTATATCCAGGCTGACATTGTCTTTAAATTTAAAATAAAGACGGCCATCCTGATAGTTCTTGTCAAAAGTCTGAGAAAAAATGTTCATTCCGGAAAAAAGCACCAGAACAAAAAGCATCAGCATGCTTTTGGCGGTAAAAGAAGCAGAGTAGGGTTTTGTTTTCATAAACAGAAAATGTGTTATTTATTGCATTTTTGGAATATCCTGAATTAAAACGGCCGGCTGACCGCACAGAATCCCTCCTGTATTAAACCGCTAAACCACAGGTTTTGTTGCGGCGCGAAAGCCGGCATTGCGGGTTATTGTCCCGGGCCATACCCTCAACAGATCAGCAGGCCAAAAATAGAAAAAAACTCCGTTCAGATCACAGAATTCAACTAAAATAATGCAATAACTCAGCTTTATACGGCTATAAACGAAGAGCAGAACTCCGAAATCCGAAGGCAGAATGTTCGGGCAGCTGCAATCAACCTAAATTTATACCTTTGCACAGGTTCCAGATCAAAATCAAGAAAGGGAGATCGTCATGCCGGAATTTAATAAGTTGCTGGTTATCAATATCAAATCCCTGGCAGGGATAGACAATGGTGAAGTAGCCTTCAGGGCGGGTAAAGAAATGTCTGTTTTCGGGAGTCTTGAGGATGCCTGGCTTCTCACCGAAGGAAGCATCATCAGTGATTTCGGGCACATGAGCCAGCTTGATGGTGCCTTGTACGACGAGCCCGGTGTCAGAATTATTGATGCAAGGGGCCGGATGGTATTCCCTTCATTCTGCGATTCGCATACACACCTGGTTTATGCGGGCAGCCGTGAAATTGAGTATGTGGATAAGATTAAAGGTCTTTCATACGAGGAAATCGCCAAAAGGGGCGGTGGCATCCTCAATTCTGCCAAACGGCTGCACGAAGCATCGGAAGAAGAATTGACGGAACAGGCGCTTGAACGCCTGAACGAAATCATAGCATACGGCACAGGCGCCGTCGAAATCAAAAGCGGGTATGGTCTGAATACCGGGGATGAACTAAAAATGCTGCGGGTAATCCAACGCCTGAGGATGCTCAGCCCCCTCACCATTAAAGCAACCTTTCTCGGGGCTCATGCAGTACCGGCGGAATATAAAGGCAAACAGGGCGAATATGTTGACCTGATTATCAATGAGATGATACCTCAGGTATCTGCGGCCAACCTTGCTGATTACATCGATGTTTTCTGCGACAGGGGATTCTTCACCCCAGACGAAACCGAACGCATACTGATGGCCGGCATTAAATACGGGCTTCGTCCGAAAATCCATGCCAATGAACTTGATTATTCAGGAGGCATACAGGTAGGCGTTAAGTATGACGCACTTTCGGTTGATCACCTTGAATATACCGGTGAAGAAGAGATTTCAGCACTGAAGGATTCAGAAACCATGCCCACCCTGCTGCCGGGTGCCGCATTCTTTTTAAACATGGTACACGCACCGGCCCGTAAGATGATTGAAGCAGGGCTGCCCATTGCTCTGGCCAGCGATTTTAATCCCGGCTCCTCCCCTTCCGGGAATATGCAACTGATCCTTTCGATGGGGTGCATCATGTTCCGGATGACTCCGGAAGAATCATTCAATGCCTGTACCATCAATGGCGCTTATGCCATGGGTATCAGTGACCAGTACGGAAGCATTGCCAGGGGTAAAAAGGCCAACTTTTATATTACCAAACCCATACCGACCATTGAATTTATGCCATACGCCTACGGTAGCAACAAAGCTGAAACCGCAGTGCTGAACGGGGAAATCATCAATATGTGAGCCTCCCGCCTGCATAAGGCTGCGTTCAAGCGCTGAATCGGGTTATCCGGCAGCAGAAATGAACTTATTTACCTGAAAGTAAAAAATAACAAATAGCTAAAACTCAACTCAATGAAACAGATTATTGAATGCGTGCCAAATTTCAGCGAGGGGCGCGACATCGCTGTGATACAGCAAATTACCGATCAGATCAAAACCGTGGAAGGGGTAAGGCTACTGGATGTTGATCCCGGAGCGGCTACCAACCGCACGGTAGTAACCATTGCCGGAGAACCGGAGCAGGTGATTGAGGCTGCATTCAGGGCGGTAAAAAAAGCGATGGAAGTGATCGATATGAGCAGACACTCGGGCGCTCATCCGCGGTTCGGAGCTACCGACGTGTGTCCGCTGGTGCCCATTGCCAATATCACAATGGAAGAAACGGTAAAATATGCCCACAAACTGGGCGAGCGCATCGGTAAAGAACTTGGGATTCCTGTATATTGCTATGAGGAAGCGGCCAGGATTCCCGAACGCCGCAACCTTGCATTTTGCCGTTCAGGCGAATATGAAGGGCTTTCGCAAAAGCTCAGCGACCCAGCCTCAAAGCCGGACTTCGGCCCGGCACAGTTCCTTCCCAAAACCGGCGCCATCGCCGTTGGAGCCCGCGACTTCCTTGTAGCTTATAATGCAAATCTCAACACTACATCCACCAGGCGGGCCAACGCCGTGGCATTCGATATCCGTGAAAAAGGACGCCCCATGCGCGAAGGAAATCCTGTAACAGGAAAAATCGTGAAGGATGAGAAAGGCAACCCGGTAAATATCCCGGGCTCACTCAAAGCATGTAAAGCCATCGGCTGGTTTATAGAGGAATATGGGATCGCCCAGGTTTCAATCAATCTCACCAACATCAGCATCACCCCGGTGCATGTTGCTTTTGAGGAGGCCTGTAAGAAAGCGCAGGAACGGGGAATGCGCGTTACCGGATCCGAAATTGTAGGACTGGCGCCACTCAAGGTGTTCACCGACGCCGGAAAGTACTTCCTTAAAAAACAGAACCGTTCGGTTGGGGTTTCAGAGGCCGAACTGATCAAGATTGCCGTAAAGTCCATGGGTCTCGACGACCTGAAACCCTTCAATCCTGAAGAAAAAATCATTGAGTATGTACTTCAGGAAAAATCGGGCAGATTGCTGATGGATATGACCTGTTCGGCCTTTGCCGATGAAACCGCATCTGAATCCCCTGCGCCCGGCGGAGGATCGATTTCCGCATATATGGGCGCACTGGGTGTTTCACTCGGAACCATGGTCGCCAACCTCTCCTCACACAAGCCGGGCTGGGATGACCGCTGGGAAGAATTTTCAGACTGGGCCGAAAAAGGGCAGGTGCTTAAAGATGAGCTGATCAGGCTTGTGGATGAGGACACCAATGCTTTTAACCGGATTATGGATGCCTTTGGACTGCCCAAAGGAAACGAACAGGAAAAATCAGCCCGGACTGAAGCCATTCAGCAGGCGACCCGTTATGCCATAGAGATCCCTTTCAGGGTGATGAAGAAATCGTTTGAAACCATGGAAATTCTTAAAGCCATGGCTGAAACCGGGAATCCGAATTCAGTATCCGACGCCGGAGTTGGTGCACTGGCAGCGCGCTCGGCCGTTATGGGCGCATTTCTTAATGTCAAGATCAATGCCGCCGGACTGAACGATAAAGCATATGTTGCTTCCGTATTAGCAGAAGGCTCTGACATTGAGCGCAATGCAAAGCTGATGGAAGAACAGATACTGGAGATTGTCAATCAAAAAATCAATGCCTGAGCATTATTGTAACCCGCTGTGCTTTGATCGGTACAGCGGGTTATTCAACCTACCCGAAACATGAATCACGAACTTCTGACCATCGGAATCCTTTACTTCACCTCCTTCTTTGCCATCATCAACCCACTGGGCGTGATGCCGGTGTTCATGACAATGACCGCTGACCTTACGGATAAACAGCGTAAGAAAACTGCGCTGAAGGCGGTATTCACGGCTTTCATTACATTGCTGCTTTTTGCTTTCAGCGGACAGCTGATGTTCAGGTTTTTTGGCATCTCGGTCGACGGTTTCAGGGTTGTCGGCGGGATCATTTTTTTCATCATGGGCTTCGACCTGCTGCAGGCCAGAATCAGCAAGATCAAAATGGACGAGGAAATGGTTAAGAAATATGTGGATGACATCTCCGTTACACCGCTGGGAATCCCGATTATTGCCGGACCCGGGGCAATTACGAACGCCATTGTCCTGATGGAAGACAGCGCCCACCTGTCACTCAAAGTCATTCTTATCCTGACCATTGTCATCACCCTTGCACTGACCTACGTTGTACTGCTGGGAGCCGGTAAAATCGGCAGACTGCTTGGTGAAACCGGAAATAAAATCACCATGAAACTCATGGGGCTGATAATGATGGTAATTGCCGTGGAATTTTTCTTCGCTGGTCTTAAACCAATACTCCAATCAATTTTCCGGATTAACCCGGCAATGTAACGAATTAAGCGAGCCGGTTTATATTTAACGCATCATGATAAACCTTCTTCGGAAAAACAGCGAGTCACGAATGATTGCATATCGCCCGTTAAACTGAACACCCGAACACCCGAACACCCGAACATCCGAACACCTGAACACCCGAACACCTGAACACCTGAACACCTGAACACCCGAACACCTGAACACCCGAACACCCGAACACCTGAACACCTGAACACCTGAACACCAGAACACTCGAACACCAGAACATCACCGATTCAACAGGTGGACCGGACATTGTTTTCATTTATCTTTG
>Ga0209203_1002234_pt1 | contig 13124 bp, 12 predicted proteins | sample AD_UKC109_MetaG_FD_184423 | JGI IMG/M metagenome (GOLD analysis project Ga0209203, IMG submission 184423) | Active sludge microbial communities of municipal wastewater-treating anaerobic digesters from Hong Kong - AD_UKC109_MetaG (SPAdes)... | ecosystem: Engineered > Bioreactor > Anaerobic >...
AAGCTATCCTTAAAGAGTACAAAGTAACTATCGATGTGAATTTCACATATATCGATGGACAATTTCAAACTAACCCTTATATAAAAGATGTCAGTAGTTAACTTAGATAGTATTAATAAACTATTCATAGCCTCTAACGTTTGTCGTTTTGCTACTCCTACTGCCTCAAGTTTTGGTGATTGGGTCAACCTGACACCACTTCTAAATCTAAACACAGCATTACTTGAAGGTGAACCTAATAAGGTACTTTTTGTAAACGCGAGTGGTAACGCAGACACTAACAACCTCTTTTCATTTACCGAAGCCGCGGGTGCTGCAGGAGCATTAGAACTGGATAATACTGGTTCAAGTTCTTACGGGTCTTATATGTATATTGGTGCGGGTGTAAACTTGTGGCAAAACGATTCTGGAGGTGGTATGGCTGCTTTAGGACTTGATAGAACTAGAGCACAGGCATCTCTTTACTCTGTCTCAAGTGGTCTTTTAGCATTACCTGCTACCCCCACTGATGCTGAAGCTGTTCGTATATATGCCGCTAGATCTACTGGGGCACTTTCCTCAGAATTACGTATTCTACCAAACTATACATTTCTATCTGGAAATAATTTCGGAGGTATAAATATCGGAGCAACAGATGCCCCCGATACAATGCTAGAAGTACAGGAAGATTTTAAAGTTACTTCTGCTACTACTAATCACTATCTAAAGTATGATGGTACTAGCATGGAAACTCAGATTGAGAGTACTGGAGCTGTTGCTTTATTATCATTTAGACACAGTACACGTCCTTTAAATAAGGCAATTATTTCTTTGATTCAGGATGAAGAAGATTGTGGGGGTATTGCATGTAGAGATGCTAGTGGGCAAGAAGTTATGAAACTTAATGGTAATGCTACTGCTGGACACTCCTTCTTTACTAATAAACATGTATCTGTTGGTCGAAATGGTGTAACCGCCACTTATGGTGGTACGGTTGACGGGGCTCAATTTACAATAGATAATAAGCAGCATGGGCGTGATGCTAGTACTGATCTAGCTGATCCTAATAACTATATGTTGCATATTAAAGATACTAATGATAGTGGTCGTGAGATGGCTATTGGATTCAGTTCTGCTGTATCTGCAACTGTAGACGATAATATTGGGGCAGCTATTGTATTTGAGAGGACTGATAATAACTCGCAAGGCAAACTTAAATTTTATACTAAACAATCTGCAACTACAGCAGTTGCACCTACACTGGCTCTAACCTTAACTGAAAAAGGTTATGCAGTATTTACTGAGCCTGTGCAAGTGGGAAGCTTTGATGCAGCTGGTATAACCGCATTGACTGCAGCTGCTGGTATGATAATCTTTAACACTACAACTAATAAGCATCAAGGGTATGATGGAAGTAGTTGGAATGACTTATATTAATACTATGATATACGAATTACTTAACCCTATTCTTACTATTCTACAGGATACTCTTACTACACCTCCTACAGGACCTGCAGTAGGTACTTGGATGTGGATCGCTATTGGTTTAGCAACTACTGTAGCTACGATTGCCACAACACTTTATAATCAACAAGTAAAACGTAGTTCTGAATTAAAAGGTGAGCGTGATGATAAAGAAAAGCGAGTAATCGAATTAGTTGATTGGACACGTAATCACTCTGAGCGATCTATTGAGAACTATGCGAAAATAATTAATATTTTAGACAAGTTGGCAGATGATAATAAGAGTATTGAAGATTCTATTGCTAAAGAAATTGCATCACAATTACAAAATCTTAGAATAGAGTTTCAGAAAGAATTTAATGATTTACGCCTTTTAATTAAAGGTTAATATGCCTACTGTTATGAAAGAATACGAAGAGAAGATTAATTACCTAGAGAATGAAGTTGATAAACGCATTCTTGCAATATCTCTTCGTGTATTCGAAAGAAATTGGCTAGATTATATGCCTACTTATACTATTATTCTGCGTAATGATGGTGTTATTGTGGAAGCTAATAACGCATTTTGTGAAGCTCTTGGATACACAAAGGATGAGATTATAGGTAGAGTATTTTTAGATTTCTTAACTCCAGAATATAAGGAGGCTACAAAAAAATTGTACGAGTATAATCTAGAAACCACTTTGAGTGATTGGTACTATAACGAATATCAACACAAGGATGGAACACCAGTACCTTTGTGGTGGATAGCTACTCATCAACCAACTTATGAGCCTGGATTTATAATTGGAATTGCATCCCCCAAGATGCCAATAAAAGATATCAATGACGAATTCGGAGTTTAATCTGATTAAAATTGACCTGCTCTGTAAGTTAGGTGCCTATGGCGAAAACTACGTAACTGAGAAGAAATACTCAGTTAAGGCGTGTGAGTACCCAGTAGACAACTTAATTTTAGCTGCAGCGTTGTATACTACTATCTGTAAATTGTCAATAGACGACTCTACAGAAGAAAGTTACTGTCTAGATAGCGATGAAATATGCTTAATTGCAACAAAAGTTAGAAGTTTACTTGTATAATTGCATATTTTTTCGTATCTTTGTAAGATGTATTTAGGAGCAAATGGAGAAGGATTCCTGCAAAACGCAGGTCCTGGTGAACTGTCATATATACAGGAAATCACCAATGGGCGACCTTTCGTAATCAGATTATTTGGTGGTGCTGACGCTAAGTGGGCATTTCCAAATGAGGATGTTCCGGGATTAGGTATGCGACCTGATTTTGTTAATTGGTTCTACGATACCTATAAAGCGGACGAAAATTCTGTCGCGGATAGGGAAAAAGATATTCAAAAGGCCCAACAAGATGCTGCAGAAGCTGAGAGCTTTCTAGCTAAATGGAAAGCAATTGCTGATGAACAGCCAGATTTACACTTTATTTATAACTTTAATGTGTTTGCACCAGAGTTTTATGGTGACGGATTAACTCAAACAGGTGTCACAGCCTTTGAGAATTTAGTTTCCAATGGTGTTAACATGATGGGCGGTGTTCTCGGAAACGAGGTATACACTGTATATAACTTTGACTTTGATAAGTACAAAGCTGTTATTGATCTGTTCACACCCTATTGGGCAGAACACTATCAAGAGTATCCACTAGCCTTATGTCTAGCTCCTGAACCAGGTTCACGTAGAGAGCATGCAGAGTGGAATCAGAAGGTGTATGATTATATTAATCAACACACAGAAGTTAATTGGGCAGTAGATGCCCACCTATATCTAAATCAGGAGATTAAAGATATTAATCAAAAGCATCCAGGTGCAGAATCAGTTGCTGTTACTGAAGCAGAGCAGGTTCATCCTGAATTAGAGGAAGCTTTTGAAGCTCTTTTATCACGTGGTGAAATTCTATCTACCGCTGATTATGAGAACTTTAGTAGTATTATCCGCACTACTCGGGAACAGACGTTTAACGAAATTCCATTTTGGGTTACAGAGTTTAACATTATTCCCGCTGTTAATTGGGCTAACACCTATGCACAAGTAGAAGTATTACTAGAAATGCTAGCTGCTATGTCTTCTAATGTAGAAGATGGTACACCGGATATTGTGTGTATTCATAATCTGACAGGTAATTGGTTATGGGGCTCACTAAGTAAGTACGACCCTAAGAAAGATGATTTCAGTTGGGAGGAAGGTACTTATGTACCGCGTGCAGGTTATTATGCTATGTGGATTATGCAACGTATGTTGCAGGCACTAGATAATAATAGGCTTATATCAGGTATTTCAAGTACTGCAAATCTTCCGGAATATGATGTAGAATATACGGTACCTATTACTATTGTCAATAAGAATAGTATAGTTACTGTCGAACCTGGTGATACTGCTGATTTTGAAACTTGGGTTATTGCTGCTGAGCAACCCTACCACTCAATAGGTAAAGTAGGTTATGCTACTAAAGGTAGTAAAGTACCAATTGATTTATCATTCTTAGGAGGATTCTTATCCGTTGAAGAGGGTGATGTTAATGTTGGTAGCGCGCTTCCTGAAGTAAATTATTTAATAGGATTTATGACTGTGAGTAAAACTAAAGTAGCTGTAGAACCAGTTAACGATGTTCCTACCGCTGAAATTACTGCACCGGACAAAGTTAGATTACCGTGGAGAGGTACGAAGATGATCGAAGTTAATGCCTTTAACTCTTTTGACCCAGATGGTAATATAGCATCTTATGAGTTTTACCAGATATTAGAAGATGGGGAAGAAGTCTTTATCACTAACGAAGATCACTTCTTTATTGAAGTAGGACGTTGGGATTACGGACAAGCTATTATAAAGCTAAGAGTAATTGATAATGACGGAGCTTCATCTACTGATACACATACAATAAACTTTACAGGTCCATTTTGGATGTTCTTTTAATGAAGAAGCTTACTAACTACATAAAGGGCGGGGCAATAGCCTTAGCCCTTTTTTTCGCTGTAGGATGTTCTGCATCGAAGCACTTGGAGATCGCGTATAAAAAAGATCCAAGTTTATTTACGACTACTGTAGATACTGTACAAGTGGAAGTTCCACGTATTGATACGGTATTTCAAACAGAAAGGGATACTATACAGATTGCTCTAGACATCGATTCTATAATCCGAGCTACTGTAAGCGATTCCTGTCAAGACGAAGTAAAGAAGATTATAGTACCTATTACTGAGTATGTAAAAGACTCTAAATGTTTTGATGATACTCTACTAATTAATAGACCAATATTCTTCCTGAATTCTGAAACGATGGATACAATCGGAATTGGACAAATCCATATCCGCATCACAAATCCAAATGACAGAGCTTTAGATGTAGTATGGCTTATAGATAACTTGGAGTTTACTGCAGGCACTACTACAAATATTACGATGCCAGATAAACGTTATGAATTCTTAAAGCTAGTACGATCTATATTAGTACTCCTTCTTCTTTTAGCCATCGTTATTTTAATACTAAAATATAAATTTAAATGAATTTAACTAAAAACTTTACGTTAGAAGAATTCGCTTGTCATGACGAAAATCGAACCCCAGTTCCGAGAGGGTTTTACATGAATGTACAGAAGTTAGCTGATAACCTTCAGGTTTTACGTGATGAAATTGAGGCCCCTATACATATAAATAGCGGGTATAGAACTCCTGAATATAATGCCTCTATTGGTGGCGTACCTAATAGCTTCCATAAGACGGCTATGGCGGCCGATATAACCACAAAGGACATGACACCTAAACAACTTAAGGCTGTGATAGAACGCCTCATAGGAGAAGGGAAAATGCGTCAGGGAGGCATTGGATTATACGCTGGATTCGTTCATTATGACGTCAGAGGCTATCAAGCGCGATGGTAGCAGTAAAATTACATCTAACTTTATTTAAAGTTTATTTTTAACTTTTTTGGAAAATTGCATAATATTTCGTAACTTTGCATTATGTTTAGTGAAAATAAATCTTCCAGACTGATTGCCCATCTGCTGGAAAACGGAAAAGACAAGAACTGGTACGACCTAGCTATCCAATTCGGAATCAGGCCTGAAGGTACCAAAGAGCAGCGTAAAAAAGCTGCTAATGATATTTGGCGAAACTATTTAAAGAGGAATAGTCACCCAGATCCTGAGTTAAATGCCCCGCTTAAAAAACTTAAAGCTTGGGAATTACATGACGGAACTAGGAGATTTTCCTATGAAATTAACCTTCCAATAGCTCAGGCTATGGATATGCTCGAGGAGAGTAAGAAGGAATTCATCGCTGCTGCTAAAGAGCACTCTACAAGGTATCCTAAAGTGGATTATAAAAAACCTTCCAAGAGCACTCTATTTGAAATCTCTGTACCTGACTTGCATCTAGGTCAATTGGCTTGGGGTAAAGAAGCTGGTGTAGATTACGATCTCGAAGAAGCGAAGAAAAGATTCCTCGAAGCTATTGAATATTTTAAGAATGGTTGTGGCGTAGTTCCAGAGAAGTACCTATTCGTTGTAGGTAATGATTTCTTCAACTCAGATAACCTAGCATTCACTACGACTGCTGGTACACCACAACAAGATGATACACGCTGGCAGAAGTCTTTCGTAGAAGGACGTAAACTACTAGTACAGGCTATAGATTCTCTGCGTGAGAAAGCTCCTGTAGATGTAATAGTTATTCCCGGTAATCATGACGTACAAAGGTCATTCTACGTGGGAGATAGCTTAGAGTGTTGGTATCATAACTGTCGTGAGGTAAATGTAGATAACAGTCCGTCACCTAGAAAGTACTATAAGTATGGCGCGAGTCTGTTAGGCTTTACTCACGGTAAAGAAGAGAAGCCAGTAATGTTACCTATATTAATGGCATCTGAATCACCTAAAGAATGGGCTGAAACTAAACATAGGGAGTGGCACCTGGGTCACTTACACAAAACTTTCGCTGATGAAAGCTACGGTGTAGTGACCCGTATTCTCCCCTCTTTAGCAGCTACTGATTCATGGCACAAGACTAAGGGTTTTGTGGGTAACATGAAAGCAGCACAAGCATATCTTTGGGATAAAGAAAAAGGGTATACGGCACATTTCCAATATACGGTGTAAGGCTAATTTACTCATCATTTTTGTAAAGCTTGGAAAGTGGGGAAAACTCCACTTTCCATTTGCCATTTAAAATAGAAAGCATGTATAACGTTGAATACTATATTAATTACTTGCGTAATATACTAAGTCATGGTGCTACCTCGGATGATTTTCCTTGGAGTGATCAGGCTTTGTATTTTTTGCTATGTAATCTTAGAGCATTCTTAACAATACAGAAGCACAAGAAGAGTCAAGTTATCAGCGAATTCACCTATCAAGATCTACCCTGCTTTGAATTTGAGTACACTACAATTGATGATTGTACCTGTACACCTACTGACCAGCAGTGTAAGTATCGTAGAAGCGTATTCGAAGTGCCTGAAATTTTACACGGACGTAACAAGCTATTAGCTTACGTCACTGACGCCAAGGGAACACTAATCAGTCTGAAGTCATTTAAGGATGTTAAATACAATAACAATTCCTTCCTGAAGAAAGATATCCCTCAAGCGTTTATTCGCAACAGAAAGCTCTATATTGATAATGCAGTTGATCTAGAGCGTGCTACCATAACTGCTGTGTTTTACGATCCTGCAGAATTGGCTAACTATGATTGCGGTACTGGTGATGCTTGCTACGATCCTTATACGCAAGTGTTTCCACTAGATAAGGAACTTGCAGATACACTATTTAAAATGTCTTACGAAGACATCCTCAAGTTCTCTAGAACACAGCCTGAGGATAATATAAACGATGGCAAGGGAGAATAAAAGGACAACACTAAAGGATATTTACTTTAACTTCTATACAAACGAGGTAGACCCAGATTCAGAGTACTTTCTAGATTACAAAGAGTTTAGAAATGCTGTTGAAACACTTCTCACTCTTCATGTTATGTATGTTGTAAATACTGGCAAGAAGATACATTTCCCTCATGGTATGGGTCTCTTATACATAAAGAGGTTAAAGGATTACGAGAATAAACATAAGAAGATAGACTTTGGCTTAACGAAGAAACTAGGAGTTACAGTCTATCACCGCAATAAACATAGCAATGGGTATTACGGCAGATTCAAGTGGGATAAGAGCAAACACTATATTAGGAATAAGCAGTTGTTTAAGTTCAAACCTAGTAGAGCAGCAGCAAGATATCTCGCCAAACAAATCAAAGAAAAGAATACAATTGTAAGATATGGTTTATAAGTGGATTAAATTAGATACAGTACTATCGGATGTAGCCGGTTCCCTAGACTCAGCCATGTGGGATGAGAACGATGTAAGGGAATGGGCTTTTCGTGCTTTAAGGAGTATCGGCGGTACTAATGCTTATGAACGTGATGTAGAGTCTCTGGAAGTAACAAATTATAAAGCTTGTCTTCCTGATGATCTACGTGTTATAGAATTACTAGCCTATAAGATCGATGACTCTCTTACTGATGATGATGTACTAGAGAATATCATGGCTGACTTAGGTTATGACAATGATTATTATTATCAAGGTTTCACAGGTACTAACTGGTTTTCAAGTCAGTATGCACCGTTAAGATTAGCTAGCAGCCCTTGGGCACGTACAGTACATTGTGAGAATTGTGTTAATATTTACAGCATTAGTGAGCATACCTATACTGTAAACGCTAATAACACTATCACTACCTCATTTGAAACTGGTACAGTATGTTTAGCATATCTGAGATTACCGAAAGATGCGGACGGTGATTATCTAGTTCCTGATATTGAATCAGTACTGGACGCTATCAGATATTATGTCCTTATGAGATTATGGGAATACCGTATGAACATGAAAGAAGAGGGATCTGCTAATCTGCACATGCACTACAAACGTATGTGGTCTGTAGCTGCTCAGAAGGCTAAAGGTGAGATGCTTAAACCTAGTCTAGATCAATTGGAAAATATACGCCAGAGTAGGAACAGATTAGTCCCGAAAGAGCGTAACTACTATAAAGGATTTAATAACAGATCAGAAGAAGAACTTGACTTCTAAAGACACTACAATGCCTGGAAAGCGAGATCCAAAAGTAACAGCTCCCATTAAGGGTTTATATAGAGACACTGCATATAATTCTCAACCTGAGAATACATATACCTATGCCTTGAACGCTCTTAATATATCGAGTGAAGGTGAGCAGAATTTCCTTGCTAATGAACAGGGCAATACTGTTTGTGTTACTCTACCGGAAGATTATATACTGGTAGGTGCTTTTTCATTACCAGATAATGAAGCTATTCTTTTTTCTGCACACCCTTCAAATGGAAGATCTGAGATAGGTTTACTAAATGCTTACTGTGTTTATACTACTTTGGTTAATAGCAACTGTCTGGCAATGGATAAGACAAGCCGAGTACAGGCAACATTGAACTATGTAAACCAAACTGAGCGTGTAATCACATTCAAGACTCCTACACTATATCAGATCAACATAGATGATTTAGATCAATATCTTCTTAGTGGAGAAACTCAAGCGTCTGCAAATGCTGATGGTGCGGGTTGGGATTGTGATGAGATGAAGTTATTCTCTACCTATGATTATGCCTGTATTGAAGATATAACTGTTAATGATACTGGTGGTAATTTAGAGATGGGAGCTTATGAATTCACTTGCACCTATATGGACAACAACCTGAACGAAATAGGTTGGATGGATTTTACTCTTCCTGTTCCCATATTTGATGATAAACTTACTAACACTTATTCAGAAATAGATGGTGGAATATCTTCTATAGGTCCCGTCACTACAAAGAGTATTGATTTAGCAATTACTGGTGTTGATACGTCTTTTGATTATCTTCGTGTAGCGGTAGTTGCTACGATAGAAAGCGTAAAAACTGCCTATAAGGTGATAGATCTAGCGGTCAATTCTACTGATTTAACTTGTACTTTATCTAGTACTAATGGACTAGAACAGATTGATGTAGACGCGCTTAGTATACCTCGTGCTATCTATGAATCTGCCGAAACTATTACTCAGATAGATAATAGGATTTTACTCGGTAATCTTACAGAGAAATCTGTTGATTTAGCGGTATTTCAACAAGCCGTGAATGATATTCAGGTTAAGTGGGTTGCCACTGAATTAGACCCAGCTGAAGATACTTCTACTGAAAGTAACAAGAGTCCTGATTATCATTTAGATCATAAGAGCTATATGCACGATGAGGTTTATGCATTAGGTATAGAATTCTTATTTAAAGATGGGTACAGAACTCCTATCATGCATATTCCCGCAAGAGCACAAAACAAAGCTGCAGATGGGTCTAGCTTAATTTCAAGTGGTGAATATAATACCTACCATAATAGAGCTGCTGCAACTTCTGGGTGGGATAGTAGTTCTTTTTCCATAGGATCTTCTTCTCTATCTTACGAAGATGCCGCACATATTGCTTCTAGTGGATCTTTAGAGCGTTGGGAAGCTTATAATACTGCCATTAAAGACTCTACTCCGGATGCTGGATATTTTGCTTCTGGAGAAATGTCTTATTGGGAAAGTACAATAGCTTATCCTGATGATGTAGATTATTCTGGAGCTAGAATATATCCTACTGGTAATGTCAGGCACCATAAAATGCCTGATGAGACTTTAATAGCTTCTCACGATTACGATACTACTAACTATAACTATAAAATATATCCTTTAGGGTTATCATTTGCAAACATTACTGTACCAACCGAATATGTTGATGATGTAGTATCTTATAAGATATATAGAGTGCAAAGAGATGCTTCAAACTCTTCCGTAATAGATAAAGGTATCTTTACAAGGATGTTGTTACAACCTTCTAGCCCCACTCTTGAAAGTTTTTATGATATATTCGGATCACGAGTATTTCAACCTTGGCCTTATAACGGTGAGAGGGTATCAGCTTATACAACTGTGCCGTACAATAAAATGAATGCCTTTCACGGCTCTACTACTAAGTTTCAACCAACTAGTGTAGCCCCAAGCCATATTAAGATAGATCAAGCTATCTCTAATAAACTTCTATCTAGCGGAAATGTTATTAACTATCACTCTTCTTCTGGCTCAGATTATAGAAGTGATATGAAAGTATCTACTGCTGCAACTCCTGCAGGTATTCAAGTTCCCTCGTTCACTAATAGGTTAATTGAGACTCAAGGCTTTGTTGCACCAGATAGTGTTTTGCAGAGTGGTGTATTTGATTATATTGTAGATAACACCGAGCAGCAAGAGATGTTTCTTGTTCAGACTCAGGATTTGATTCCTGAACCTGCTGTTTCCGAAACATTTATGACTGGTGATACTACTACTTCAGTAGTGTATTTTTATTATGGGGCTATTAAGAGTTACTTACCGCAACAATACGGTTCATTAGAATCTCTAATATATATTCCAGTATCTGGGTGCTTTAGAGATGCTTCTGAATCTTCTATTGTAGAATATGGTGGAGATACATTTATCTCTCCTATGTATATGCGTAAGTGTTCAAGAATAGCGACAGATCTTCCTGTTAATGGTTCTACGATCTTTGGCGTACCAATTAATCACGATCAAAGTGCTGTTGGTACTGATTCGTTATATAGAGAAAGACATCTTATAAAGTATTACGCGCCTTCCAACATAAACAACGGATTAAGGCACGAAGGAACTGCGGTAGATCAAGTCTATTGGCCTAAATCATATACTTCTTCTATTGACGACTTCTTGAATCTGGAACTTACTATTAATGGTGATACAAATAGTGATTTAATTCCGAACTATTATGCCTACAATACTGATTTTAGTAAAGAGTGTGATAATAAAGTGGGATTCCCATCACCTGTAAATTACAATTGGACTAACAATCTCGAGAACAAATATAGAAGAAGAGTCGCATACTCTGAAAAACAAAATGAAGATAGTAGTATTACATCTGTAAAACAATTTCTAGTTAACAATTATATAGATTTAAGTGGCATCAGAGGAAGTATTACTAACCTCTTCGTAGATAGAGATCAACTATATGCGCAAACTAATGCTGGCTTCTTTAAATTACCTACTAACAATCAAGTACTAACAACAAGTGAAGCTACTATATACATAGGAAACTCTTCCTTTCTATCTTTAGAACCTTTAGATTATGCTGGTTCTGACGAGGGTTATCTGGGAAGTAAGTCTCAGTTCGCTACAAAGAAGACTGACTTTGGGACTATATTCGTATCTAATGATAAAGTCTTTATGCTAACTCATAATGGGTTACAGGAGATCTCAGCTATTGGTATGCGAAAGTTTTTTCAAGATAATAAACTAATTTTCCCAACTAACTTAATCGAATTCTTCTATGCCAATGGTATATCGTTTACAGATGGATACACGTTCCCGAATGCGGACAATCCTTCGAATCCTTATGGCGTTGGTTATATGGCTGCTTGGGATCGGGTTAATAATAGGTACATTCTCCATAAGCGAGATTTTGAAATCCTCATTGAGGAAGAAGACTTTCTAGGAATTTATTATCCGTTTATTACATACTACGAGGGACATATTGTATATAATCTAACTAATGCAAGATTTGAAAAACTTAATTCTCTAGGTAATTGGGAAGCTTTAGAGTTTTCAGATTCTAGATATTTTAGAAATAGATCTTATACAGTATCGTTTGACCCTAAAAACATGCATTGGGTGAGCTTCCACAGTTATCTACCTAACTTCATGTTTAACACGTATGATAGATGGTATTCCTTTAGGTCTAATGTAAACGATGACTCTATTTATAGACATGATAATGGAACGTTCCAAACTTTCTACGGTGATTTATATCCTCATATGATTGAGTTTATTACACCTATGAATCCTTTGAATTCATCCATTTCAAATAGTTTATTTTATACCTCACAAGCACGTAAACTAAATACTACTTATAACGAATGGGCTGACGTAGAATTAAAGACATTTGATCGTGCGTGGGTATATAATGATACACAATCATCTGGTTATTTAGATATTGTAGTATCTAATAACGATCCATTCCAAACAGTGGATTATGATACAGATACTATGTATGTATATAAGGCTGACAAGACTTGGAGAGGTCATGTGAAGAGATCTACAATTATAGATACTACTCTTCCTGTTGGTTCCAACCGTTGGACAGATATCTCAACCGTGTATCCCATAGATAAGATTCCCAATCCTGCCGCTCACGATGTAACTCAAGACCCATTCATTCTTCCTAAGCTTAGAGATAAGTATCTAGCTACTAGACTTATCTTAGACGATCCGGAAGATACAAAGTTGCTTACTCAGTATATGGCTACCAATAATGTTATAAGTATTAGATAATGGCAAAGAAGAAGAATATAGTAACCTTAAAGAATATGCTGAAGTCAAATTCAGCTAATGGTAAGCCTTTATCCGATAAGCAGAAGAAGTACTTTGCTGACTTAATGGCTAAGCAGTTAGGTACTTATCAGGATGGTGGTGCTATAGTTGATCCAATGGGACAATGGGCACATCCCGGTCAAAATACAATTATACCAAGTAACGACATTACTATGAAAGGTGTGCCGTATCAAGTACTTGGCATCTCTAATACTGGGGATACTAAGTTGATGCAACCAGGTGAAGAGTATGCGTTTAAGGGT
>Ga0209203_1002235_pt1 | contig 13121 bp, 9 predicted proteins | sample AD_UKC109_MetaG_FD_184423 | JGI IMG/M metagenome (GOLD analysis project Ga0209203, IMG submission 184423) | Active sludge microbial communities of municipal wastewater-treating anaerobic digesters from Hong Kong - AD_UKC109_MetaG (SPAdes)... | ecosystem: Engineered > Bioreactor > Anaerobic >...
TAAGTGTTCCTCGCAGGAGTATACCAAGCAGGATTCCGATTCAACCGCTATCCCTGAATTTATTGCCTACCAGCTAATTCTTCATGCCGATTCCGGTAACCTTCAAGATGTAAAGAATTACATAGAGATGGGTGTTTCACCCAACGTTTCAACCTACGATGGAGTTACTCCCCTTATGTTTGCTGCGCAAAACGGTTTCTATGAGATTGCGGAATTCCTGATAGAGAACGGAGCCGACATAAACGCAACTCCCTACGATGGTAATACTGCGCTGCATGCAGCGGTTCGTAGCAACAACGATTCTATTGCCGAGTTACTAATCAACTTTGGCGCAAACATTAATGCAAAAGATATTGAAGGAGTTTCGCCACTCCACATTGCTACTGGTTTTGGTTACCCCTACCTAACCTACTTCCTGCTAAACAGTGGTGCCAGCATTAATATTACCGATGACTTTGGCAACACACCGTTAATGTCGTCAGTGTATGCGGGTGCTCAGTACGTTTCGGAAATACTTCTGGCAAACGAGGCTAACCCAAACCTGAGCGATAACAAAGGTTTTACTCCGCTAATGGTTGCTGCTCAGTATAACGACACAACGTTGCTCAATCTTCTGCTAAGCTATAAAGCCGAGGTAAACAGTCGGAGCAAGAATGGAACAACAGCCCTTGCGCTGGCCATTCGGTACAACGCAACCAATGCCATTCAGATTCTTCTACAAAACGAAGCCGCCAACGAAGACTTGAGCAGCCACAAGGGATACATTCAACTTGCAAGGGAGAGTGGAATATCGGAAATAGTTCCAATGCTCGAAGCCCAAGGGCTGAAAAGGTACCGGAAAATTCAGTTTTCAGCCATTCACCTAAACTCAGGCTTCTGGTTTAACAGCAACGATTTTCAGTTTGAATTCGGTGCAGGAGTGCACGAATCGCTAACAAATACGCTGCTGAACCTGGGTTACTCCTTCCGCCCCTACAAAAAGCCTGTTTTGTCGACCAGCGAGTTGGATTACTACCAGTTCTGGGAACGGAGACGAACCGTAAACGCTGGAATCAACAAACTTATCAACCTAAAAAGGTTGCCAAATGGAGCAAATGTGGGTTTTTGTCTGGGTATTAGCGGTAACTATTCGTGGGGGAAATATTCCTACCCTGGAGCTCAAACAAAACCCGAATCGTTTAGGTTCCTGACACCAGCCGGAGGTATTTTCTATAACGACAATAATATGTACGTTAGTGGTTTATTTGAGTACCAAACAAAGCAAGCTGCTAACGTTAGCCCGCTAGTTTTTAAATTACAGCTTGGACTAAAGATTAACATCGATAAAACAAAAATTGAAGCAAAACGAATTGGCTGGATTTACTAAACAACCTCAATGAGCATGCTAAAAAGAATTCATATTATACTATTCACAATGCTCGTTCTGCTTATCGCTCCTTTAAACTCGTGTAACGACTTTCTTGACCGTGTACTTGTTGATTGCAGCTACTGCTACGCCGATAAGCCAGAGTACGGTGATGTTGAATTGAGAGTGACAATAAACGATGAGAATCCATCGGTTCCAGTTACTGTTTACTACGGCGCTTTTGAGGATAATGTTGTAGCAGCAACAGATACTGCCCGCACCGAATACTTCTACTTTTCGTTACCAACCGACGAAGAATACTCCTTCAGAGCAACTTACCAGAAGAACGGGCTAGGTTACTTCGTAATTAATGGAACCAAGCTGCGTACCCGCATCGACTACGAAAGCTGCGACCAACCATGCTACTTTATTACCGGCGATGAGGTAGATTTGAGGAAGAAGTTTTAATGAGAATAATATTAAAAAACGTTATTAATTATAGTCCATACGCATAGATTTATTTTCAACTTCTAATCTGCATATTACTTTAAAACTGCTTTATTGTAGTTTTTGAATAATCTTCAAATAATTGCCAGGGTTGGATGCAAACCTGCAGTACAAATACCTTGATAACTAACAACCAATATGATAACAAAATATTTAAGAAATTATTATCGAATTTATTTCTAAAAAATCATAGCTGGTTTATATAATCAGTTATCAGCTCAACGGCAATTTCCACCCCTTTTTCTTCAGCAATTTTTGAGCTAAGCTCAAGGCAATCTGCGTAAAGTTTGCAGTTTGCCTTTGTACTTAAAATTTCGTTTGCAAGTGTATGCGCATTAACATTTTGTATGTTGAGGGGTTTTGAAGCGAATCCTAAGTTATAAATTTGTTTGGCTCTGGCTTTCTGGTCGAAAATGTGAGGAATTGGAATTGATGGCAATCCTGCCTTCAGCACCTCGGCGGTTGTACCAAATCCAAAGTGATGAACTACGAGCGTAACCTGTTTCAGCAGCCAGCTATATGGAATGTTGTTTATTGGAAAAATGTTATTGGGAATTTCATCTGTTTTTACATCCAAGTCGGGCATTAACAGCAGGGCTCGCGAATGCGAAAGGGTAACTGCTTCACAAATTGTGGTGAAAAGTTTTTCGGTTTCCTCCTTTCTATGGAACATGGAACCGAATGTTATGAGAATTGGTTTGTCACCCGATGAAATGAACTCAATCAACTCAGCAGTTGGAGTGAAGTTTGTTGGGCTGTCGGCAAAGAAAAAGCCTGTAATTTCGGTTCTATCTTTCCAGTAATAGTTCGGTTTCTGAAGAAATTTGCTGGTTGCCAAAAGGGCTAGGTAAGGTTTCGGTTGTGTTGAACTGGCAGGTGGGGCACCAATTTCTTTGCGATAGTTTTTGTAGGGTTTGCCGAACATAAATCCTTTCAAACTGTCTCCCAAGTATATTCCAAACTCCTTAAGAAAGTTGTTTGTTTTCCAGTACTCTTTTTGCAGCCCCATGGTTTCAATTGAAACTGAAACGAATGGTTTTCCCAACATATTTGCCTCGGAATTTCCAACAATTCCATGTCCAATTACCAAATCGGCATTCTTTGTAACCTCCATTAAATCAGCATGACAATCGCGAAGAACAGTGAATATAAAGTTTAGCGCAAATTTTAACCCTTTAATACTACTTGCTGAATTCTCAACAAACATGCGGGCAGCATAGTTTATATCGATATTGGAGCCGATAGCAGAATGATTTAACTCGTAGGAAGAAAGGATTTCCTTAGCCCAAGGATGCGTGGCAATGGTTACATCGTAACCACTTTTTTTCAAAGCAATTCCAAGTGCAATGTAGGGTTGAATATCGCCGCGCGAACCGATGGTAGCAAGTGCAATTTTCATTTTAGTTTTTGAATTTCACAATATGTACTACCAAATATACGAAAATTCAGGACTTACTTAATCATTTCCAGTAACTTATTCCTGTTGTTTATTGTAACCTCGCGTCGATTTACAGTAATAATTCCCTCATCTTGCATTTCAGCAAATACTCTGGCCAGCGATGGGCGGGTAACGCCAAAAAACTCGGCCATCTCCTGGTGCGACTTTGGAAGAATAATGGTTGTTTTCGTTTCGCTTTTTGCTAGGGTTAACAGGTAATGTGCCACCTTCTCCTTTATGGTTTTGAATGACAAAAACCAGAGTTTTGTGGTAAGAAAGTGAGCCCGATTTGATACGGCATTCAAGAAATTGCTGAGAATTGTTTCGTTCGACTGCATTAACCTTAGCACGTCGGCTCGTGGAATAAAAAGAATTTTGCAATCGGTAATAGCAACCACGTCAACCGGGAAACGGTTCATGTTGCTAAACATTACCGCATGTGCAAGTGGTTGAGGTGCTGGAATTTCTTCAACTTTCAGTATTTTTCCTGTAAAATCAACCATTTCGCCCTTAACGGTTCCTTCTAGTACAATACATAGATTTTTTACCTCCTCATCACGCTGTGCAATGGTTTGGCCTTTGCTGAACGATTTTACAGAATATGAAATTTTACTAAATATCTGCTCTAGCTCCTGTGGATTTAGTCCTACAAAAAAAGCTGAGCTGCTAAGAATTTGGAACATTCCGTTTATGATTTTTATCTTTACGCATCAAATTTAGCAACTTTTTTACCATGAAAACACGCGATTACTATATTAATCTACTGAATCAGAATATTAAAAATCCTAAAATGGTTTCCCACTGTTTAGCCTCCGAGGCAGTGTTGCGAGCGCTCGCAAAGCGTTTTGGCGAGAACGAGGAAGTATGGGGAATTGCAGGGCTCCTGCACGATATTGATGTGGAAATAACCGATGCCGACCCCAAGCGCCATGCGCTAGTGGGTGCTGAGATGCTGATGAAGGAGGATTTACCCGAAGAGGCTATTGATGCAATTCGAATGCACAACGAGATGGCGACTGGTTTGGAGCGTAAAACAAAATTCCAACACGCGCTCGCCGCAGGCGAAACTATTACGGGACTAATCTTTGCAACGGCTCTGGTTTACCCCGATAGGAAGATATCGAGCATTAAAACAAAGTCGGTTGTAAAAAGGATGAAGGAGAAAGCCTTTGCTGCATCGGTAAACCGAGAAACAATAATGGAGTGTGAGAAAATTGGCATTCCAATTGGCGAGTTTGCAGAGCTATCAATTGAAGCACTAAAGCCAATTGAAAAGGAACTGGGGTTCTAAAAAAAAGAGGGCGAAAATAAATTTGCCCTCTTTCTGTTTTATGCTTTCAATTTTTACTTTGATTCCTCTATTACCAGATGATAATTTCCATTGTCATATGAAGCATATCCATCAACAAAAATGTAGTAGGTTTCTCCAGGAATTGCTGGGAAATTAACTTCTTCACCTCCATCGCCAATCTCATCCGAACCATCAATACACGAACCCGCATCACCACAACTCATTCGAACGTAAAGCACTGAATCAAAATCAGTTTCGTTAGCAATAAGTCTTACTGTGTAAAACGCTTCAGTAGTAGGAGTAAGCATGTAAACAACATCATGCCCATTGGCATCAATTCCGCAACCCGAATTGCTGTAGTCGTTTGAATGGGTTGTTGTATTTCCAGTTTCATCAAATGGCATCGATGTGGGATCGATGGTAATTGGAACTGCACAGGTATTCCCGGCAATTGGTTCACAGGCATCGCCAATACCATTATCATTGGAATCATCCTGTTCGGGATTTGGAGTGTCAATACAGTTATCACAAAAATCTCCCACACCATCTTCATCGGTATCTTCCTGAACTGGGTTGGGAACTTGGGGGCAGTTATCTTCATCATCGAATATTCCGTCACTATCTGAATCAACCAGAGGAATACATGCTCCGGTAGCTGGATCGCAAGCACTTCCTTCACCACAATCAATCGGTGTTCCAGCGCACTCTCCATTAATACATTGATCATTGATTGTGCATGGGTTTCCGTCATCGCAAGGCTGTGTGTTAAGTTCATGAATACATCCCAATTCCGGATGACAGGTGTCAACTGTACAGGGGTTATTATCATCGCAGTCAACCATTGGGCCACCAATACAGTTGCAGTCAGCATCGAACACATCACCTACCGTACAAGCATCCCCATCTTCGCAGGGTTGGCCTTCGCAGGATTCTTCGCATGCATCACCAATACCATTGGCATCAGAATCTGTTTGGTCAGGGTTAAAGACTAGCGGGCAATTGTCCACATTATTGGCAATTCCATCACCATCATCATCCATATCATCGTCGCATCCATCAGGAATACCATCATCGTCAGTATCAATATTATCGTCATGGCCAGGACAAACATCATTAAAATCTACAACGCCATCGTCATCTGAGTCTTGATAGCAAGAACCCTCGTAACAATTTTGCCCGGGAGGGCAACTTCCGCATGAACCGCCGCACCCATCATCACCGCACTCCATGCCAGCGCAATCGGGGAAGCAAAATTCTTCACACTGACCATCAACACAATGTTGACCATCGGGGCAATCGGAATCGCTATTACAGGTTGTTTCTCCATTTTCATCAACCTGTCCGTTGCAGTTGTTATCAACTCCATCGTCAGGAATTTCTGCTGCGCCGGGGTTAATTTCCGGGTCAGAATCATCGCAGTCAACATCGGAAAGGTAGCCGTCTAAATCTGCATCTTCAAGAGGCTGGCAGTTTCCGTTGCCATCACAATCTGGATCCTCACAGTCAACCAATCCGTCGCCATCATTATCAATATCATCGTTGCAGTTAGTTTCAACCGAACCTTCAGGAACACACTCGCCGTTGTAACATATTTCACCTGAAAGACAGTCGTCATCAGACATGCAATTGGGCTCCAAATCCTCGTCAACCTCACCGTCACAATCGTTATCCATATCATCTGGAACTTCTTCAGCCTCCGGGTTAACGTTTGGATCATTGTCATCGCAATCTGCATCATTGCTAACATATCCAACAGGTTGGTTACAAGCAATTATAGAATTTTCATTTCCTCCAAAGCCATCTGCATCTGCATCTATGTACCATGAAGGGGCATCAAAAGCAAGCTCATCAACCTCTCCATCACAATCATTATCAATCTCATCACAAACCTCAACAATTCCTGGGTGAATTTCGGCGTTGTAATCATTACAATCGCCCGCTTGATATGTGTAACCTTCCGGTTGACTGCATGATAATGTTGTCACCTCGGAATTACCAAATCCGTCACTATCCAAATCAATGTACCATGTAACAATGTCAATAGGATTATCATCAATTTCTCCGTTACAATCATTATCAATCCCATCGCAGTATTCGGGTGTTTCAGGGCTGACAGTAGGATTGGAGTCGTCACAATCTTCATCGTTTCCAACATATCCTTCTGGTTGAAAACATGCTAACATTGAAACCTGGGGGTTTCCAAAGCCATCATTGTCAGAGTCCAGATACCATGTTTTGATATCAGTTGGGTTATTGTCAATCTCACCATCACAGTCGTTATCAATTCCATCGCAAATTTCTTCAGCTTCGGGGTTAGCCACTGAACTGTCATCGTTACAATCATCGGCATTACCTACATATCCCGAGGGAGCAGAAGGTGCGTAAACCGCTTTGTACTTATCGCCAAAACCATCGTTGTCCTTGTCGCCCCAATAGAATTGTTGTTGTGGTTTGTTGAGCAGGTCGTTGTAATCTCCGCTAAAATCATCGGTCTTGTCAAGGTCGATGTTTTCTGGTAAATCGGTTAGGCTTGAAAACTTTCCATCGAAATCGTTAGTGGAATCTGTATCGAGATGTTCAGGAATGTTGGTTAAACTTTCAAAATCGCCGTCGAAATCGTCAGTTTTGTCAAGGTCGATGTTTTCTGGAACGTTTTTTAGCTTGGCAAAATCGCCGTCAAAATCGTTTGTTGAATCGGTATCGAGATGCTGAGGAATGTTGGTTAAACTTTCAAAATCTCCATCGAAGTCATCGCTCGAATCGATGTCCATATTTTCGGGAACATTCTGCAAATCGTTGTAGTCGCCGCTAAAGGAGTTCCCTGCGCTGTTTGCGTAGAAGGCATAGGGAACGCTCAGAATTTGAGTGGTTCCCAACATGGTTCCGTTCACCTCTACCGAAAGGAAGTAGGGTGAATTTCCCCAGTCAATTGATTGAAAAACATCCGAGTTAACAGAGCCTATTGCCACGCTAATTACTCCCTCGATGCTTGTTGTAATTGTGTGGGTTTCTTCGAAAACTACTTCGCCGGTTAGCTCACCTTTAATTACCGATACTTTTAAAACTACCTCCTGGTTTGAAAGCACAACACCGGCAGCATCACGAACAACTGCCTGGTAGTTGAATAGTGATGGGGCTTGAGCAAACGCAACCGTTAACGAGAATAGTAAACTAAATAACAGGGTAAAATAATGTTTCATTACTTTGTGGGTTAAGTTTTATTTAAGGTTCTTTTTAATTGAGCTAAAATAGTTACTTTATGCAAACGTTGAGTTTTTTTTTATAAATAATTATTCACAATTTACTAAACAACAAATTGTTATACCTGTGTATACTAGGTTACACAACCTTTTCAACAGGAAGTAGAAAAAAAAAGGTGCGAAAGTTTCGCACCTTAATTTCTTTTGCCACTATTTCGCCATTCGTCTGACGACGAACCACACCAAATAGGAAATAATAAACAGTGTGAATCCGTAAACTGGTGCAAGCAGCGATATTTTAAAACCTCCAGCAATAATTGCCGGAGATATATCGCCGGCTCGTTCAATAGCACCCATGGCTTGTATCATCCCGAGCACCTGCCCTAACATTCCCCATAAAAAAGCGAAGCTTCCCAGGAAAAGTATCAAATCCCTAAGTTTTTTCGTATCAGCTTCCTTCTTTACAGCAACTTTCACGAGGAGCATGATTGTTAGCACAATTACTACAATCCACATTACGTAAATTGGTAGCATAAACCAAATTCCTCCTTCTACTAAATTTTTTATAAGCATGGTTTCATAAGTATTGGTTAGTAATGCTACAAAAGTGCGGCATTATAATGCTGAAATCAAATAAATTAGGCAAACTGCGCGTTTTCGTCCCTTAAGAAATTATAACCGTATTTTTTCGTTGTATAATTCCGTTTGGGGGTTATAACGGTTTATTCGCCGAAAAAGGGTACATAGGTTTTAAATTGTAAAAGTAACAATATATCTTTGAAAAATATGAACATGTTGAATGAACATACGTTGCTTGTTCAGAAGAGTAGCTGGCTATGGCAAACCATATACTGGGCAGTTGCCTCGCTTTTGCTTTTCTTCATCTTTAGCAATCAACAGTACGACCTGGTTATTAGAGTTCCGGTTGTACTTGTGCTAACACTAATGAGCATTGGAGTAACTCAGCTAATAAATCGTTACCTGATTCCCCGTTTTCTTTTCCAAAGGCACTTCTTCCGCTTTTTCTACTTACTCCTATTTACAATTGTATTCAGCATTTGGGTGAATATTCTCTGCATAATTTTAATTCTTTTCTACACAACAGTGCATTTCAGGGGGAGCGCTTTACCTAACGATACCGATCTTATTCTACTCCTTTCGGGTAGTTACATTACTATTTTCTTCGCAACGGTTGTGCATTTCATTGTTGAATCGTACTCAAAGCTTATTGAGCGCGATAGGATTGAACGACAAAAAACCGAAACAGAGTTGAAACTCAAGGAAGCAAAAATTAAGCTGCTGCAGGGACAGCTCCATCCGCACTTCCTTTTCAACATGTTGAACAATCTATACGGGCTTTGGATGGAAAAGTCGGAGTCGACTCCGGATGTAATACTAAAGCTTTCGGCGTTGCTCGACTACATGCTGTACGAGTGCGATAAAGAAAGGGTTCCACTTGAACAGGAGGTGCAGTTCCTCAAGAATTACATTGACCTTGAGTCTATTCGGCACGACAGCCGATTAAGCTTAAATGTACAGCTACCCGATTCGTACCAGAATGCAGAAGTAGCACCGCTAATTCTTTTTACTTTCGTTGAAAATGCATTTAAGCATGGTGTGAACCGGAATACAGGAGATAGCAGAATAAATTTAAGCATTAGCTATAAAATCAATTCGATACATTTTGCCATTAACAACAATTATTCACCAAGCAAGAATTCAAGCCAAGGAATCGGTTTGGAAAACGTGAAGGAAAGGCTTAACTTGCTGTATCCGGGAAAACATGAGCTCAAAATTGACACCCAGAACAACATTTTCTCGGTAGAACTAAATATTATTATCAGCTAAATGGCGAAACAGAACTACAGTTGCCTTGTAATTGACGATGAGCCCATCGCCATAAGAATCATAAAGAGTCACCTTGAAAAAGTGGGCGGGTTTTCAGTATTTGGCGAGTATACAAATGCTATTGATGCTATAAAAACTATTCACAGCCAAAAAATTGACCTGATATTTCTCGATATTGAAATGCCCGGAATAACCGGGCTTGAATTTATTCGCAGCATCCCGAATCCGCCAAAGGTAATATTCACTACGGCGTACCGAAACTATGCCGCTGATGCTTTCGATGTTGATGCAATTGACTACCTGCTAAAACCCATCTCCTTTGACCGCTTCCTGAAATCCATTAATAAGTTTTTAGAATACAAATCAAAGTCGAACAGCGAACAGGGTTCCAAAAATGGCGATGAAACGATTGTTATTAAATCGAACAAACAAAGCCACAAGGTTAGAGTTGAGGAAATCCTTTACATCGAAAGCCTCGACGATTACATCAGGATTCATACAAAGGAGAAATCGCTGGTGTGCTACTCCCGTTTATCGGCCATGGAGGAGCAGCTGCTGCCCTTCGATTTTATGATGCGGGTTCACCGTTCGTTCATTATTAACATGCAGCAAATTGCTGTTTTTACTCACCATTCTGTAACCATAGGTAATAAGGAAATACCCGTTGGGCGAACATACCGCGAAAAGGTTATAGAAAAACTTGAGGGGAAACTCTAGCTCACACCTACCTTTCTTCTGAACTAATAACCTGAAAGCCAACGCATCGTTCAAAACGCGCTCCCATAGGCTGGTAGTAGGTGAGTATGTAGTACTGGTTTTCGGTATCGAAATGGTTGCCTTCAAAGTACTCAGTATCAACCTGACCAGTTTTATCATCGGCTAGCAGGTAGCGGTAGCTGTATGCACCCTGCTTTAGCCGAAGGCGAATTTCGTAGGCGATACGTTCGTAACTGTATGTTAGCTTGTTGTTTGGACTTAGCTGCCAGCCGGTGAGTTCTCCGAACAGATATACGCTTTTGCCTTCATCCATCTCTCTGGGAACGTTTAGCGTGAAGTAAACCCAAACGTAATCGGCCTCAATTTCAGGCTCCTGAACATTCTCAACATTTATGGAGTATCCTCCGTTAAAATCGTAGTAGCGCGAATACTTTTCCTGTCGCCTAACCTGGTCGGGTTTAAGCTGAACGTGAAACTCCCCACCACTGTAATCGATGGATTGTAGCCCCTGCGATAGGTACCGAATGTTCTTGGCGTCAAACATGCGGAACTCATTCCCTCCTTCAAAAATTAATGCATCAGGATGCGTGTATTCAATCTCATTGTCGTGAAAATGGGTTGGTGCAATATTATGCAGGCACCCCTGAAAAGGGTAGTTTTGGCAAATAACTGTTTTTACCTCGGTGTTGTGGTTCGAAATCCGCAAAGTTTGCGTGTTAATACGCAGGTCAACTTGCTGGCTACTATATCTTTCCTCACCAGCAAATGGTTGATGTACGCTGGCTTTAATCGCCACGAGCGACTCATAAATAACGAATCGTTTCTGGATTAGCACCTTTTCGGGTTCGTAGGTGCTGAATACCCTCAGTAGGTAGTTTCCCGATAGCTTAAGCCTCACATCGTTGTTCGGAATTTCGAGCCTGAAATGAACGTACGGAACAACCGTTCCGGTTGAATACTGCATCTCCTTTATCTCGTTCACTTCGAAGCCATCTAGGTAGTCAACCAGAAACAGGTCCGAAGGCTCCCAGCTGGAGTTGCAGTGTGTTATGGTGTAGGAGTAGCTGTTCGCATTCTCCGAGAGATCATCGAAGGAGAAAGCTATCTTTTCCATCCCTCCCAGCTCAATGGCTGGCTCGGAAAGGTTAACTCCAAACCGTCCAATTTTTACTGATTTTATATCGGGTGAACTTACAAATTCAAAAGTTTTTTCCTCGTTACCTTGAACATTTTGGGCATACAAACTGTTGTTAGTAGAATAACAGTAAAGAAAGGCAATCAGCAGGTAAACGGATTGAACAGTAGCTATTTTTCGAAAGAAAGGATTCATAATCAATATTTGTAAATTAACGTATTGCAAGGAAGCAAAATTACAAATAACATTCCAATATTTGCAATTGTAATAATTTGATAGTATGACACATTGTTATTTTGTTGTAAAAAAATGCTGATTCATTTTTTTATATGTAAATATGTATACATGTAGATTACTATATTTGTTGCTTTTATTTGAGGGTTGCTTTTATTTGTATATTTTTTAACTTTGTTTACTTGAATCAATAACTATAAGCTAGTATGCAAAAAACATACAGGATACGGAAAGGCTTAAACATACCAATGAAGGGTGAAGCCGAGAAGGTTTTTACCCGAGCCGATCAAGCCGAGGCCTATGCAGTTAAGCCCATCGACTTTGCCGGGCTTACTCCGAAGCTGAGCGTGAAGGAGGGCGACAAGGTGAAAGCTGGTGAATCGTTATTTTTCGATAAGTATCGGCCTCACATTCACTTTACCTCGCCGGTTAGCGGCGAAGTGGTTAGCGTAGTTAGGGGCGAAAAGCGAAAGCTCCTCGAGGTCGTGGTTAAGCCTGATGCAAATCAGGAGTATGTGGAATTTGGGAAAGCCAATCCGAAGGAGTTAAGTCGGGAACAGGTTGTTGAAAAGTTAACCCAAAGCGGCGTATGGCCCGCAATTAAACAGCGCCCATACGCAATTGTTGCAAACCCCGAGCATACCCCCAAAGCCATTTTTATTTCTGGGTTCGATACCGCACCGCTTTCGCCCGATATCGACTTTGCCGTGAAGGAGGAAGCCGAAGCCTTTCAGGCGGGTATTGATGCCCTTTCGAAGCTAACCAGCGGGAAAATACACCTAAACCTAAACCCCGATTTCCCCTCAAGCAGCGTTTTTAGCAAAGCGAAAGGGGTTCAGTATAACTACTTTTCGGGTCTACACCCTGCCGGGAATGTTGGAATACAAATTCACCATATCGACCCAATTAATAAGGGCGACATTGTTTGGACCATCAACCCGCTGGAAGTAATTATCATGGGCAGGCTTTTCCTGAAGGGTGTATACGATGCAACCAAGGTTATTGCGCTGGCTGGTTCCGAGGTTCAGAAACCTCGTTACTTCATCCTGAAGAGTGGTGCATCAATAGCAAATATTGTTAGTGAGAACCTTACCCAACCCGCCGAAAATTTGCGTTTTATAAGTGGAAATGTGCTAACTGGAACCAAAATTGCTGCCAATGGATTTCTTGGCTACTACGACAATATGGTAACCGTTATCCCCGAAGGCAACCACTACGAAATGTTCGGTTGGGCGCTGCCCGGATTCGGAAAGTTTAGCGTGTCCCGCAGTTTCTTCTCCTGGTTAATGCCGGGCCGGAAGTTTAAACTGCACACCAACTACAACGGTGGCGAACGTGCGTACGTTGTTACCGGACAGTACGAGAAGGTTCTTCCAATGAATATTTACCCGGTTCATCTTATTAAG
>Ga0209203_1002237_pt1 | contig 13112 bp, 9 predicted proteins | sample AD_UKC109_MetaG_FD_184423 | JGI IMG/M metagenome (GOLD analysis project Ga0209203, IMG submission 184423) | Active sludge microbial communities of municipal wastewater-treating anaerobic digesters from Hong Kong - AD_UKC109_MetaG (SPAdes)... | ecosystem: Engineered > Bioreactor > Anaerobic >...
TCAACGCGCAGGGAACCTGGTGTTGGGGTTACGGCTGGTGGGGTCAGATGGGCGATGGGGAAGCCGCACAGAACCAGACGCCAGGTCAAGTGATTGGCTTTGCCAACCCATTGCTTATCTCGGCAGGAGGCAACACCACCTGCGGGGTCAACACGAGTGGCCAGGCATACTGTTGGGGAAATGGACTCCAGGGACAAATGGGCAACGGCACTTGGGTGGACATCAATTCAACCCCCGTTCCAGTCAGTCTGACTGGCCTGGAAGTGTCGAAAATTTCAGTAGGTGCTGCGCATGTCTGTGCTGTCACGACCGGTGGGGCAGCCTACTGTTGGGGAAAAGGCACTGATGGGCAACTGGGTAACGGTTCATGGATAAACAGCAACTTGCCTGTTTTGGTGAGCGGATTTGGTAGCGGCATGGCAGATATCAGCGCTGGCGCTCTCCACACCTGCGGACTCACGACTGGAGGCGCAGTTTGGTGCTGGGGTTACGGAGAAGAAGGATACCTGGGGAATGGGAATTATGGGGAGGGTGCAGACAGCCCGATTCCGGTGCAGGTGACTGATCTGACCAGCGGTGTTAGCGATATTGCCTGCGGCAATTACCATTCCTGCGCGGTGCAAGGGGGAGCAGTTAAATGCTGGGGCTACAATGGCTATGGAGCCTTGGGAGATGGAACATATGAGGACAGATACACTCCAGTGCCAGTCGTTGGTCTGGCTGGACCGGCAGTTGCTGTTTCGGTTGGGCGGTCGCACTCCTGCGCCCTGCTTGAAGGTGGCACCATCCAATGCTGGGGATACAACAGTGAAGGGCAACTGGGAATTGGGGTCGTGGCCCCTCACGTTTATGCTCCACAGACTATCCCAAATGACATCGGGAACGTCATCGGCGGTCTCAGTTACTCAGGCGACCAGCCAACCTGGCATGAGATTATTGTTTCTGCCCACCTCTCACCTGAAGACCCTCCAGTTGGCTACTCAGCCACGGCGATAAGCAGTCAGAACAATCTCACGGCGCTGCCGGATGGCACTATGTATGGTTTGGGGAGTCTGCCCGATGGTGATTATTATCTCTCCGCCTTTTTGGACGTGGATGACAGCGGTGCCTGGCCGCCAGGCGCGACAGAACCCATCGGCTGGTATGACGCGAATGCGGACGGCAACCCCGACCCGGTGACAATTTCGGGTGGAGCCAACCTTTCTGGGTATGACATTGAACTCTTGGACCCCGTGGCTGAAAGCTTCACCCTGACAGTCAGCGTGGATCCGGTGGGGAGCGGTACGGTTACGGTCTTACCTGACCAGGCCACTTACACCTCTGGAACTGAGGTCACCCTGACTGCCACCGCCAACCCTGGCTGGACCTTCACGGGTTGGGACGGTGACGCAAGCGGGGATGTCAACCCGCTTACGATCATCATGGACGCAAACAAGAGTATCACGGCCCATTTCACAGAAGAAACTTTTGGGCTCTTCCTGCCGCTCATCCTGAGGTGATCGTTTCACCGATTAATTTCAGAGAGGGTAGCACGCGCTGCCCTCTCTTGGTATCCATTGCACTCTTCGTGTTTTTGAAGCACCTTATAAGCACTGCCATGCCCGGCTTTGGGGAATTTGGCAGGGTTCGAGCGGACCTTGTTTAACGGGTAACCACGAGAGGATGCCTATCCCAGCCAGGTGTAACGGTCCTGCATGTATGCTTTCCAGCCCTGCATTTCATCAGTTGCAAATCCTCTGAACAGATCCTCCACATGCACACTGACAAAACGACCTTCTGTCTTCACCAACCTCTTCCAGATTTCGGTTGGTGTAGCCCCCAAGCCGCTCAGTAGCGGCGAAGTGATCCGCTTGAAATCGTCATTCGCGTCCGGAGAAATGTGCAGCAGGCTGACCACATCCGCGCCCAATTCACGCGCGGCTTCCATTCTCGCTGCCAGGAATTGCTGGCGCATGAATTGGTAAAACGGTTCGTAGAAAAGCGCGTCCATGTTAGGCAAGAGATTTACGTCCACTATACATTCGACATCATCAAACAGGTGCTGATAGATCTTCCGCCGATCCGTTCCGTTTTTGGCGATTCCGAGATAATTGCCGCCATAAGACTCGGTGTATTTCCACTCGATCAGCACCGCCTGCCGCTTTTTGTTCTGGTCCTCAAACATCACGATCGCGTCCGCGCTGGTGAAGTTTGCCCCGCGCGTACGGTTGCCATTTTTGGACGCTCTTTCGCCAAGGTAATTCTCCTCCCCGATCCACTCGAAGGAAACATAGAGCCCATCCTCAACCGGGATCATACGGTCAATCCGGGGGAAAACAGGCTTCAGCATGTTCGCCAGTTCTGCGGGTTTGTTGGCGAAGGGAAACATGAAATTGACGCCCGCGACCTGGGAACTGCACAGGTGATTACTGGGCTTGCCATTCTTGCCCTGATGCCAGCCAATGTTATGACGTGCAAAAAATGCCATGGCGGCTTGCCTGATCGGCGGATAGAGGTTCTCCTCCGCGTATTCGGGCGGAAGGCAAAACGGTCGGGGTGTGCCTTTGAACATGCCTGCTTCCCTGGCCTGCTCTGAAATTGTGGCTGATGTATGCTTAAATTGAACCTGTTTTGGTTTTTCGCTTTCGAGGAATTTACCCACCGCTTCTCATCCTTCCTTTGCCTTTATCAACCGGGTACATATGGATTTTGCGTCTTCGATGAGATTATACCTTTCAATGCCTGGAGGAAGTTTTTTATTCAGGTAGGGGCACGGCACGCCGTGCCTGCCCGGCTGAGACCGTAGGTAACCACGGGGGGTTACCACTACAATTGAGACCTGACGGTCAAGTACCTCGCACGGTCGGGAGACCGGCGAGAACAAGGTTTTGTGTTCTGGTAGGGACAGGCCCCTGTGCCTGTCCGGTTAAAACCGTAGGTAACCATGGGGGGTTACCACTACAATTGATACCTGACGGTCAAGTACCTCGCGCGGTGTGGACACCGGCGAGAACAAATCCGTATTGGTAGAGGCATGGCATGCTGTGCCTCTACCATGATGCCTCGCCTCTAATTGTGTCATACCCCGTTCCACTTTCGTCATGCTATAATGAATCATCTACCTCGAGGGTCATTCTGAAAGGGGTTCTATGGCTTATTTCTTAGATTTATTCTCTCCTCTAACCTATCAAGCTTTCTTAAATTCACCAAGAGACATCACAGGTTTCAGACCCAAACAGAGAAACGCAGCAAGTAAACTCCAGCCCGGCGATATATTAATCTGCTATCTAACAAAAGTATCCCGGTGGGTTGGTGCGTTGCAAATCACCAGTGAAATGTTTGAAGACTCGACCCCTCGCTTTGTTTCAAACGAAGATCCTTTTGTGATTAGGTTCAAAGTGAAACCTTTAGTTGTGTTGGATCCTAAATTCGGAATCCCAATAAGAGAAGATGTGGTTTGGAACAACTTATCCTTTACTGCTCAATCGTCAAAAGAAGGTTCCCAGTGGACCGGTCCACTTCGTAGCAGCCTAAAGATGATTGACAAGAAAGATGGGGATTACTTATTGCGGTTGTTAAAGACCCAATCTCAAGCTTCTCAAGAATATCCTCTTGATGGTGAGCATTATGAGAAATATCTTACCCGCACTACTACAGTTCACCAAACAGATGTTCCCGTGTCTATCCCAGACGATACTGAAAACCATACAGGTGAGGTGATAGAAGAGAAAGAGGTCAGGGAGTCCGTAAAGATCCAAGCCCTTCTCGCATTAATCGGGGAAAAAATGGGGTTTAAGATATGGTTGCCCAGAAATGACCGAAATCTAGTCCTGCAAGAGTGGAAACCTGAGGGCGATGTGTTGCTCAACACCCTGCCCTTAAATTATGATGTAGTGACAATAAAAACCATCGAGCAGATAGATGTCTTATGGCTCAAAAGAAGGTCCATCGTCAGGGCTTTTGAAATTGAGCATACCACTTCTATCTATTCGGGAATTCTCCGCATGGCAGACCTGTTAGCTCTACAGCCTAACATGGATATTAAATTACATATTGTCGCACCAGAAGAACGAAAGGAAAAAGTATTTTCTGAAATCCAAAGACCTGTATTCTCGCTTCTGGAAAAAGGGGCGCTGTCTCAGTACTGCACATATCTTTCTTATGACAGTGTCCGTGAACTATCCAGGGAGAAGCATTTGGGTAATCTTTCTCATACAGTTCTGGAAGATTATGAGGAGAATGTGGAATAATTTTTTGGGATTGGAGTTGTAATGTCTACTGATAAAACTGCCCGCGCGAATGCAAGTCAATTCTTCGTTGCAGGTGAACTCTGTCGAAGAGGTTACCTTGCAGTCGTGACTCTTGGAAATACTCCCAATACAGATATTCTCTGTTCTAACCTGGCAGGCACAAAAGCGATTCACATTCAGGTTAAAACCTTTGTCCCAGGAGGAAGGACTTGCAGCGTTGGTGCAAAGGCAGAAATCTATACTGGAGAAAACTTCTTTTGGGTGTTGGGGGGGATACCCCATCCACACAGTACTGCAGAATTCGAGTATTACATTATTCCCAGCCTGATTATGTCCCAAAATGTCAAAAGTCACCATGCTGCCTGGCTTGCTTTGCCTGGAATGAAGGGGCAGAAGCGCAAGGATAGCAAGGTGAGGACGGTTCTCTTGCCTCCACACACTTCTCCTAACTTTTGGGATATTTCTCCCTATTTTAACAGATGGGATCTTATTGAAGAAAAACTGAAATAGTTAATACTGATGATTGGAACAGGATATTATGTCTCATTACCAACCTATTCTAAACGCCTTGATGCAATATAAAGCAATCTTCGATCAGGAAGAACTTACACCAGCGAAAACCCCTGAAGCAGTTCAACTCATACACGATAACAGTTTTGCTTTTATCTCTGCCTGCTGCCTGGATAGAGGCACAAAAGCGGAGATCATCTGGACCGTTCCTTATTGGCTCTATCAACAAGTGGGACACTACGATCCTTCGCGTTTCTACACCTTAAGCCTGGATCAAATAGCATCTCTATTCGACAAATTACCTCAGAAGCCTCGCTATACCAACGCGGCTCCCCGTACATTTCAAGAAATCTGCAGGATCGTTGTCGAGGAATTCGAAGGTAATGCTGAAAACATCTGGAAGAAGCGGCGCGCTATGGATGTGAAGCGAACGCTTTTATCCGTATTCGGAGTTGGGAGCGGGATTGCCAACATGAGCCTTGTCTTGATTGAAGGGCTTTATCATCTCACTTTCTCAGACCGTGATTATGCAAACATGGACATCAAACCCGATGTCCACACCATGCGCGTTCTCTATCGTCTTGGAGTTTCTCCTGCCATTAATGAAACGGAAGCTATTATCGCCGCCCGCCAACTTAGCCCTGCTTATCCAGGTGCGATTGATGGTCCCTTGTGGTCAATTGGAAGAAAATGGTGCCACCCAACCAATCCTGAATGCGAATCGTGTCCTTTGAATGCCTGTTGTGAAAGGGTGGGGCTATGAAACGGATAGTATTGATCTCCTGCGTTAAGACTAAATTGGATCATCCAGCGAAGGCTGAGAATCTCTACATCAGCGATTTATTTGTGAAAAACCTTGCTTTCGCCAGGAAGCTGAAGCCCGATTACATATTCATTCTCTCTGCAAAATACGGTTTATTGAAACTGAATGACAGAATCGCGCCCTATGAGAAAACTTTGAATCAGATGCCAGTTTACGAAAGGCGAGCCTGGGCTTCTGGAGTGGTTTCTGAGCTTAGCAAGTACGCTAATCTAAATCAGGATGAATTCATTATCCTGGCAGGTGAGAAGTATCGGGAATTTCTCCTTCCACATATGCGGAATTACAAAATCCCGTTCGAAGGTCTTTCCTTTGGGAACCAGTTAAAGGCGCTGAAAAAGGTTCTTGGTTCTTAGGACCAAAAACTTCTCGACACCATATAACCTTTTACATCGGCGGCTTACAAACTTGAAGATTAAAGGAGTGAGTCTTTCACCTCTCACGCTTGCACAGACTAGCAAGCCCGCCATAATCGCTTTCATGGGTTTGAATGATTTCTTGCGATTTGTGTATCACTTTTAAGTCGAATTGATACACAAAATCAATTGTGTATCAATTCTGGATCACAAAATAAGGGTTAGACCGCCTTATCCCTCTCCAATAACTTCCTGACTGCCTTGAATACCTTGCCGTTCAGGAGCAGGGCGATGGCTTCGGGGATGCGCATCGGCGCGCCGCCGACGGAAAACGAGCGCAAGGGGGCATTCAGAATCGAAGCCTGGACGATACGGTCGCTCACTTCCTGGTATTCCCCGCTGCCTGCAGCCCTCTTGCGGCCAGCTCTTTCAAACATCGCCCTCAGCAACTTGCCCCTGAAGCGGTTGCGGGCGTCCCAGAGGGTGGAGTTGAGGTCGTACACCCTGGGCTCGCCCTGCGGGTCAAGCGGCAGCGGGCTGCCATAAATGGCTTCAAAAGCCTCATCCGAAACCTGCAGAGCTCCGTTGTAATAAGCGTAATAGCCTGGCGCGGATTGGCTGTAATCTGGCACGCTCACTTCCGGCGGCCAACCCGCCAACGAAACAGCGGCCTCAAGAGGGGTGTCAGCCACCGATGTGCCCAGCAGCAGCCGATATTCGCCCGCCTCGTAGTCCCAGGCGTGGACCGCGGCGTTCCAATAGGCGAAATCGCCATGCTCCAACTTGAAATGGACCACCCGGCTTTCTCCTGGCGCCAGCGCCATCTTCGAGAAAGCCTTCAATTCCTTCTGAGGGCGGAAAAGGTTTGACGCGGGCGGCGCGACGTAGAGCTGCAGCACTTCCATGCCCGCGCGAGAGCCAGTGTTAGTCACCCGCGCGCTTACATGCAGCGCATGCCCGGGCGCAAGGCTGGGTTGGCTGATCTCGAGGGTGTCGATCTCAAAACTGGTATAGGACAAGCCAAAGCCAAACGGGAAGGCTACCGGTTTGGAAAAGCTCTGGTAGTAGCGATAGCCGACAAAGACGCTTTCGCGGTACTGGGTGTTGAAGCGCTTGCCAAACTGCCCGTACGCCGGGGTGTCTTCCAGCGCAAGCGGCCAGGTTTCCGCCAATTTGCCGCTGGGGTTGACGCGCCCCAAGATCAGCTCGAGCGTTGCCGCCCCCACCATCTGCCCGGCGAGCCCCATCAGCAGCACGGCTTTAACCTTGCCGAGCCACGGCAGTCTTACTGGCGAGCCGGTATGCAGCACGACCACCACGTTCGGGTTTACTGAGGCGATTTTCTCGATCAGGGCGTTTTGCGTCTCAGGCAGCTCGAGGTGCAGGCGATCGTAACTCTCGGCTTCTTCGGTATCACGTAAACCGGCGAAGATTAAAACTGCGTCCTTCCCCCGGCAGAGATCCAGCGCTTCCTGTTCAAGCAGGGCGTTCTGCTTGCCGCCCAGATCATAACCCTGGGCATAATCCCAATCCAACTGCTCTTCACGCAGGGCGTCCAGGAAAGGCACCATCCGGCGAGGGTGCACACGGCTGCTGCCCGCGCCCTGGACGTGCGGCTTTTCGGCCATCGCGCCGACAACCGCAACGCTCATTCCCGACTGCAGCGGCAGAAGGTTCTGCTCGTTTTTCAGCAGAACCGCTGATTGGAGCGCGATATTCTTCGCGACGGCTTCAAAATCTGCAACTTGCCAGATTTTTGCAGGCCGGCGTTCTGCCCGCACTTTCTCGATCAATTCCAGCAGTTTGCCAACCGCGCGATCCAGGTCGCTTTCCGTGATCCTGCCCGACTTTACTCCCTCGAGAAGGCGATCCACGCCATATTGCCCAACCGGCGGCATTTCAAGGTCTGTGCCGGCGGGGATGGCGCTGGCGCGGTCGCTCATACCACCCCAATCGGTCATGAACAAGCCCTTGAAGCCCCATTCCTCCCGTGCAATTTTGGTCAGGAGGTCTGCGTGCTCGCTGGTGTAGGTGCCGTTGAGCTTGTTGTAGGAACTCATCACGGTCCAGGGCTGCGCCTTGTGGATGGCGATCTCAAATGGCCTCAGGTAGATTTCGCGCAGGGCGCGTTCATCGACGACTGAGTTGTTGATCACCCGGCAGAATTCCTGGTTGTTGGCAGCGAAGTGCTTGAGGCTGACGGCTGTGCCCTGGCTCTGGACGCCGTTGATGTACGCGCTTGCCAGCTCACCTGCCACCAGGGGATCTTCCGAAAAGTACTCAAAGTTGCGCCCGTTGAGGGGATGGCGCTTAATGTTCACCCCTGGCGCCAGCAATACGTCCACGCCGGCGGTTTTGGCTTCCGCGCCAAGCGCCTCACCAAGCTCAAGCACAAGATAAGGGTTAAACGAACAGGCAACAGCCGAAAGGCTCGGGTAGCTGGTGGCGGGATGGCTCTCCTCCAGGCCGGATTGACCCGCCTTTGGAAGCACCTGCCGCAAGCCATGGGGACCGTCGTGCAGCGTCAGCGCGGGAATGCCCAGCCTTGGGATGGCACGCGTGTGCCAGAAATCCCCTCCGCCTGAAATCAACCAGGCTTTCTCTTCAAGGGTCAGTTGGTCAAGGATCTGGCTGGTTTTTTGAGTGTGTTCAGGCATGGGTAAATCTTCCTTCATACAGGATTGGGATTTAGGGGGGAAGTTGATCCTGGGATCAAATCACTCCGGTCAGGAGCAGGATCGCCAGGACGATGATGAGTACGCCGATCAGCAACAGGACGTAGAAATTAAGCGAGGCGGTTTTATCAACCGTGCCAAGGTTGCTCGAGACGTCCTGTTTGGCTTGCGCTTTGAAATCGACCTTGCTGAGGATCATATCCAGCTTTTGATAAAGCTCAGTCAGCTCGGGTGAAAGCGGGCGGGCTTTCTCGACCTGGACTCCCAGGGCTTTTGCCATGGGCGCAAGCTGCTCTCCGAAGGTTTTGATCTCGCTGGTCTTGGTCTTGATCTGTTTTTCGAGGGCTTCAAGTTGGTCGTCGAGGGGGAGAAGCTCGCTTCTCAGGTCACCTTCCAGCGCCTGGATCTGACCCTGCAGATCGTTGAACTGAGTGCTCAGTGCCAATGCCTGGTTTTGCAGAGCGGGCAGCTGCGCAGCCAGCTCTGGTTCGACGTTGGTGGCATCCAGCAGGGAAGTTGTCAGGCTGCTCAGGCGGCTGTTGAGCTCGCCGAGTTGCTGTACTTTATCGGGGTCATCCGAACGTTCCATCTCGATGATACGCCCGCGGGTGTCTTTCACGTCACGCTGGAAGCGGACTTTCTCCTGCGCGGCCGCGTCCAGATCGGCTTCAAGTGACCGCACGCGAAATTTCGCGTCAGTCAGGTCGCGGTCCACATTCTTTTGTTGGCTTTTCAACACCTCAATTTGCTGATCAAAGCGCTCGACCACCGCCTTGCGCTGATCGGTTAGCTGCACTTTTTTCTCCTCGAGGGAGCGTCGGTGATCAGTTGCCCCGTCAATTTGCCCCTGGACCGTCAGAAGCTGGTTGTAAGCAGTCTCGTAGCTTGGGTCGCTGACCCTGGCTGCCCAGGCTTTCTCACCGAGTTCGTCCAGCAGATCGGCCTTATCGCGGTCCAGGCTTCTCAGTTCGCCCTTGAGGCGCGCGCCCTGGGTCTTCAGGCGGAAAGCAGTGATACCCGCATTAAACCAGGTGCTGAGCTTACCAACGCGCCATAGGTAAATCATTAAGCCCAGGTAAGCCAGCAGGAGCACAATACCCATAACAATTGAGACCCAACGCCCGCTCGAATCTGCGGGATTGGTCGTTTGGGTGCAGGCAGTCAAACCTACAGGCATCAACGTCAGAAGCAAAATAGCTGGGAGAGAAAATCGATAATTTCGGCTATTGTTTTTCATAGCTCCTCCTGAATGAAAGCAAAACTGATTAATAGAAGTATACCTTATGGACCCTCCGTAGAAGGCCAGTTGCAACTTCTTTTTTCCTGTAAATGCGTAAATTCCTGCGCAATCCACCATTTTTGAATTGAAATAATGGTCATCATCGGCTATAATCAAAGCATGCAGGAGTTAGCCTGATACAATGATCAATACCATGCTTGTGTTGTGGACAGAAGCACACGCCAACTATTAACGGCGCGTGTTTTTCTTTTAAAAAATGACTGAAACGGAGCAGCGAAGAAATGATGGACAGCGGTTTAATCGGTAAAGTCGAGAAGGCAAAACGTTACGCAGAAGAAAAAGATCGCATCACTTTCAACACATTTGAAGCCAAAATCCGTGGGGAAAACAACGACCATATCGTCACTTACGACCATGGCAAGTGGAATTGCACTTGCAATTACTTCCAGGGGCACGGCGTGTGCGCGCACACGATGGGAATGGAATTGATCCTTGAGGGGATGGTTGTGCCATCTGAACAATTAGTTTAGTTACCTCACAAGAGGAAAAAGAGCCTTCGGGCTCTTTTTTGACAGACTCACAAATTCGAAGAGGACAACACAACTTAGCAGGGTTTTTGGGGTTTATTGGGTGAATATGACAGGAGTTCTTTATGGACATTGTTAATCAAGCCGAATTAGTCGTTAATCTTTTTTTGCAATCCTTTGGCTCCATGCTGCAGAGTTTTATGAGCATCATCACGGAGCTTGGCGGGCAAATTTTCTACATTCTCTTCATGCCTACGATTTACTGGTGCGTGGATGCCTGGGCTGGCTTGCGCATTGGGGTGATGCTGCTCTCCAGCGCTGCCTTCAACAGCTTCTTCAAAGTGCTGCTGAAAGGACCGCGCCCCTACTGGATCAGCGACAAGATCGTTCCAGGTGGGCATGAGTCTTCCTTCGGCATCCCTTCCGGCCACACCATGAACTCCACCGCTGTTTGGGGTCAGAGCGCGCTCGAGACCAAAAACCGCAAGGCGTCTTTAGCTGCAGGTGTGATGGTGCTGCTGATTGCCGTTTCGCGCCTGGTTTTGGGGGTGCACTTCCTGAGCGATGTGCTGCTGGGGCTGCTTTTGGGGCTTTTGCTGCTGCTGGCATTCAGCAAACTGCAGAAACCGGTTGGCGCCTGGTTGGATAAGCAGAGCCTGAAGAACCAGATCCTGCTGGCATTTTTCAGCTCGTTGTTTATTATCGGGCTCTCCGCTATGGTTATCGCGCTTTCCAGTGACTGGCAGATGCCAGCGGATTGGGCTGCCCGCGCCGGAGAGGTGGACCCGCTTTCGCTTGAGGGTGCGCTCACAAGCGGCGGGTTGTGGTTTGGCATGCTGGGTGGCTTTGCCTGGCTGAGGGCACGCCGGGGCGTGATCCAGAGCAATTTTGGCTCATGGCAGCGCGTTGCCCGCTATCTGGTTGGGATCGCTGGCGTTGTCGCCCTTTACGCTGGGCTTGGCTCGCTTTTCCCGGATGACCCGGGGCTGATCAGCGCGTTTTTGCGCTACTTCCGCTACTTTTTAATTGGGGTATGGATCTCCTGCCTCAGCCCGCTGCTCTTTGAGAAAATGAAAATTGGGCGGATTGAAGCAGAGTTTGAGCCCCGGAGCACTGCTCCATTAATTTAAAACAGATTCGGATTGCACGCCGATTCACCTACAAAGTGTCATTCTGAGCATCTTTAGCGAAGAATCTATTCAGTAAAGATCAGATCCTTCACTGCGTTCAGGATGACAAATGCAGAGATAAGAACAAGCAATAGACCGACAATGAGGTCAGTTTCCAGAAGGACCCAGATCATGATGTTGAGATCGCCACGTCGCTTCGCTCCTCGCGATGACTGATTCTTGTCATTGCGAACCTCTCCTGCCCTTGTGTCTTTTTACAAGGGTTGCGCCTTTGCTTGCAAAGCGGGGTAAGAGCTTTATGAGCAGCAACTTATTAGTGGGGAGCGTAATGTTGGGATCGCCACGTCGCTTTGCTCCTCGCGATGACGCATTTTGATTCGTAGGGAACGGTCTTGCGCCGTTTCGTTTGGTTGTGTTTGCGGAAGGGGTCAAGCCCCTTCCCTACGAAAGATGGTTGGTGGGGGTCATGACGGTGAGATCGCCACGTCGCTACGCTCCTCGCGATGACGAAAAATGTAGGGTGGATTGGCGTCACAGAGCCGAAAACAACCTGAATCTTGTTATAGCCAACCCATTTGGACATCACTCAAGTCATTCTGAGCCTCTTTTGCGAAGAATCTGATTATTAGTGAATAGATCCTTCGCTTCGCTCAGGATGACAGTGTCGGGGTAATGATCGCCACGTCGCGTTGCTCAGGATGACATTGTCGGGGTAATGATCGCCACGTCGCGTTGCTCAGGATGACATTGTCGGAGTTGAGATCGCCACGTCGCTTCGCTCCTCGCGATGACAAAAAGCCAACCCCTCCTACTGCGTCAGGAATCAAAAATGCCGTGATCACACGGCATTTTTTGTGGCGGAGAGAGTGGGGTTCGAACCCACGATGGGTACAAGACCCATAACGGTTTTCGAGACCGCCCCGATCAACCACTCCGGCATCTCTCCAACAGGTCTCAGATTATACCTTAAAGGTCGAACTCCTGTCCCTTTTCGGCGTAGACCGGCACCGGCAGTTCGGGGTGTTCAGCCATTTTGTCAATCAAAGCCTGAGCCTTTTCCGGCTCGCCGTGAATGAGGATGATGCGCTTGAGGCTGTCTTTACTTGACAGGGCGTATTCCACCAGACCGGTCTGGCCGGCGTGCGCGCTCAGCCCGCCGATGGTCACCACCTCCGCTTTGCGGAAATACTCTTCGCCAAAGATCCTGACCTTGCGTTCACGGTCCGCCAGGCGTCGCCCAAGCGTGTAGGGAGCCTGCCAGGAGATGATCAGGATGGTGTTGCGTCCGTCCTCGATGTTGTTTTTCAGGTGGTGCAGGATCCGACCGCCTTCCGCCATACCGGAGGCTGAAATGATGATCATCGGCTCGTTCCATTCGTTGAGAGCCTTTGATTCGTCAACCGACATGGTGTAGATCACGTTATGAAAGTCCAGCCCCTGCATACGGTGCTCGGCAATATACTGCCAGGTTTCGTCATCAAAACATTCAGTATGTTTGCGGTACAACATGGAGGCGTTGACTGCCAGCGGGCTGTCGACCACCACCGGAATTTCTGGTATCAATCCGTCGTCCATTGCCTGGCTGAGAAAGTAGGTCAGGTTTTGGGTGCGCCCCACCGCAAAAG
>Ga0209203_1002239_pt1 | contig 13107 bp, 12 predicted proteins | sample AD_UKC109_MetaG_FD_184423 | JGI IMG/M metagenome (GOLD analysis project Ga0209203, IMG submission 184423) | Active sludge microbial communities of municipal wastewater-treating anaerobic digesters from Hong Kong - AD_UKC109_MetaG (SPAdes)... | ecosystem: Engineered > Bioreactor > Anaerobic >...
ACGACCGGATGACTATGAAGGACATGATCAGGACCATGGAGAAGCTGCGCACTCAGGTGATAGATGACAGGAGGATTCTGTTTCCCCTCACAAAGAAGCAGAGGGAGATCTACGAGGCCTTTGGCCTCCCGCTACCGGTGTAGGTATAAATTGGGGCGGGAATTTAGGTAGCAAAGAAAGAAATGTACCAGGTTCAAAACGGGACAGGGTTCGTATCCGATGAGCGTACGAAATCAACCTTCACCTCACGCTGGATCTACCGTGTTGTCTTCCATGGGGTTAAGGAGCTGAAGAGGACGAGATTCAGAGACAATTCTTAATAGCTAGTTTTCTCTTGGAAACGTCATTTGTGTCACATTTTGGGAAAAGCTTGCTAGAGTGCATGAGATCCAATCGGACAGAGTACCCAGTTGCTCTTTGCCTTGACTGAAGTAAGCTCACACACAATTATTCGATGCGGATATTGGTCAGCCGATCAAAGAACTCAGTGTTTGCTTTACAGCGCTCTCTGAAAGAGACTGCTACTTATGAGGTGGAAACATGAAGAGCATAACTGTTGTAGCTGGTAAATCATTGCGTAAGCCGGCAATCAGCCTAGTACACACTCTCTCAAAACAGGACAACATAAAAGCTGCATATTGGACTCCTAAGCAGTTGAAAGATAACGAGTTAAAGTTGTCCGGTAGCCAAGCTGTGATCTTGATAGGTAATAGCGCAGAAATGGATCCGTATGTTGATTTGGTCAAACACAAATCCAGGAAGCATGGTGTCTCGTGGGGGTATGATGGTTCGAAAGCTGCGATATCAATAGAGACTTCAGAAGTTGATCGAGAAGCCTTAGCAAAGGACTTGAAAAAGCTTGTGGATGATACAAAGGAAGCTGAGAAAGACATGTCGAAGATGAGAGCATCTGCATCAGTTGGTGCAATGGCCAGTGTTGGAATAATGGCCGTAGCACCTTTGCCCCCCTTCTTCTTCTTCTTCTGGCCTCTCGCTTTGATTGTTAACTTCCTTCAGAGGAAGAAAAAACTAAGGGAGAGTCAGTATACCTATGGTTTAATTGCCTTCTCCAAGGAAAAATTAGACGAATATTTAGAGCAGCTTTAGGAAATGATGAGAAATATGGCTTTAAGTCCAAAACAATCCTGAGATATATAGATGAGTCCAGAAAACTCCTTCTCAGAGGCTTTTAACCGTTTTACTGAATCTAGTGGTAATCTTGTTGGCTCTCTTGAGGGCAGTCAATATGCAGTGGATGTCCAGGATGCAATTGATTTAGCTGTTGAAGAAATAGAGAATGCAGCAAGCTCAAATTTAGATATTCAATATGCCAAAGGATTTGTTGCCGAACCTTGGCACTCTGGCACACATAACATTGACGCTGTCGCCAAAGGAGTCAAAGCGAGAACCACTGTTGATGGAAGTACAGAGTTTGGTTCATCTGATGTTAGTGGTAACTGGGGTGAGAAGTTCGGGCTCAAGTACTACAAAAACGGCGCAGAATCTGCAAAGGCTCAGTCAAAAAGCTATTTTGAGAGGTACTGCGAATCAAGATCCAAGCACCCAGATCAGAGTTTCATGGAGTTCCTCGAGAAGAGAGGGATAGATCCTGACGAGGTTCTTAAGCATGAATCGATTTATCAAGGTCAAACTCGCATCATACCCAGAGACCAGCTAAAAGAGGCTATAGACTTCCTCAGAAAGCAAATCCAGAAAGAAACAGATAGTCGACCTTTTCTGAACCCCAAACTTCAAGACACCCTAGATAACCTTTCAGACAGAGTAAGAAGCCCAGAAGGTTCAGAATCTGTTCCTCTATCGGAGGAAGAGTCCAGGATAATTACCAGAGAAGCAAGGCGATATGGTATTGATAGAAACCTTCACGGACTTACCGCAGAAAACTTCGTGAAATGGGAGTACATTCTGAGGGAATCAGGTGAAGCAGCTCTCCACGCAGCCCTTATCTCAGCTGTTATCAAAGCTTCCCCTCATATCTGGAAATGCCTCAGAGAGTTGCTTAACTCTGGAGAAATCAGTTCAGAGAGTCTAGAGGGAATTGGCACTAATGCCTTTTCGGGAGCTGCTCAAGGTGCGATGAGAGGGGGACTAGCTGCTGCAATCACTGCTTCATGCAAGACGGGGCTTCTTGGTGACTCATTAAGAAGCGTAGATCCGTCAATAGTAGCTACGGCGACAGTACTTGCAATGCGTACTGCTCAAAATGCTATCAGGCTTAGCCGAGGGAATATTACGGAAGGGGAATTCACCGAAGCGATCTTGCGTGACAGTTTTGTTTTGTCCGTTGGTGTTGCAGGGGCAACGATTTTCCAAGGACTGATTCCAATACCAATATTAGGCGCTCTTCTTGGGAACTTCATGGGTTCTATCTTAGCAGGTCTTGTTTACGATGGCGTAGACACTATTTTTATTGCTTTTTGTATTAATACAGGTTTCTCCTTCTTCAAAGTTGTAGAACAGAGTTACACACTGTCTGAACATGTACTCAAGGAAATGGGCTTGGATGTTATTCGACTTGAACTTGTCGAAATGGATGCCATAGATTTTGACGAAATTGAGCTAGATGAAATACAACTCGACTCAATTGATATCTCAGTCCTGGAAAGAGGACTGATTCAGGTTCGAAGGATAGGATATATCCCTGCTTAAGTACTCCTTAGGCAAAGTAAGTTTTGTGTCAAATTAGAGTTAGTACGGTCAATCTGTACAGAACAGAGCGGTTTTGTACAGGTGTTACTCGCTTTCCTAGACGAAGAACCTTGCCTCTGGAAGCGAACATGAGAAATCAAGAGAGCTGTTGTTGTTGTCATGTGTGACAATACCATCGCTGTTGAAAACAAAGAAATCCAAAGGACGTGAGAGAGCAACTAGCTCTCCTTCAGCTGCTCTTCCCCGAGCTCCATCAACAACACTACCTACCAGTTCAAGATAGGCCTCTATACGCGCATTAGAGTTGTCGTTGGGTAAGTTTCTGTTCTGCCTGATTATCTCGACCGGATTGTCAGAGCCGTATTCTTCATCAAACATGTCGGCTATCCTAGGGTAACCGCAGCCGTTTCGAAGATGGAAGAATCCTGCCGAATGAAGTCCCAGATAAACTCTTTCTACTGGGTTTACTTGCTCTGAAAATAAATTCAGAGAAACAGGATAGATGCCCAATCTTTCTCCTTCAGATGGATGCCAATAGGCCCCTGAGGCAGTTCCAGTATCAGCATACTCTGGAGCAATATAGAATCCATTTTGCTCTACCGTATCCAATCCCATTCGCTCAAGCCTTGTTGCCCAGAGATGTGGAAACTCCTGCTGCATGTTGAAGTCCGATCCAGCTGGATTTGGACAAATGTGGTATAACATAGGATCACCGTTATGAAATCCTGCAAGATGAACACCACACCCATCACCTGAAACGAGCAACGAGTCTTTCGAACGGCTAAGAGTTGATCTCACAGCCGATGCAATATCATCAAAATGAGAGTCATAGGGCAGCATATTCACCTGTTCAGCCAAGTACTTCAGCAGAGGTAATCGCCTATTGCATACTTCCACACTTGCTTCTCCCCATAAGCCAAGTCCGATATTAGCTCTCCTAAGGTGAATAATCTTCTTTACATTAGGCTGGACATCGACGATATCGCCTTCACTATTGCACGAAGCTAAAGCTGTATCTGAAAACATTGCGCAGCCACATTTTGACACATCACTCACAATCAGAGTCATGACATTTCATCTCCTCAAAGAATGGAAGGTCGAATCGGTACTGTCCCCTTGTTAAGTAAACCATTATAGCTCATTGTTCAGAGTCAAGCATGTAAGGAAAGAGGGGGCATGAGACTTTCTTGGAATGAAATACGAATACGCGCAGCAGCATTCTCCAAAGAGTGGCAGGATGAGGGTTACGAGAAAGGACAGACCCAGCTATTCTACAGAGACTTCTTCGAAGTTTTCGGAGTTCCAATCCGGAGGGTAGCATCTTTTGAAGAACCAGTGAAGAAGCTGGGTGACAAGAGAGGCTTCATAGACCTGTTTTGGAAGAGCGTTCTTCTTGTAGAGCAGAAGAGTGCTGGAAGGGACTTGAAAAAAGCCAAGCAGCAGGCTCTCGAATACTTTCCTGGCTTGAAAGACAACGAACTGCCGAGGTACATTCTTCTCAGTGATTTCCAGAACTTTGAGCTGTATGACCTTGATGAAGATGAAGAGCTACACTTTACCTTGTCTGAATTACCGAAGCATGTTGAAAAATTCGGATTCATTATCGGTGTTCGGAAGCGTACCTTCAGTGATCAGGATCCCGTGAACATTCAGGCCTCAGAGCTTATGGGAAAGCTGCATGATGCATTGAGAGATTCTGGCTACATCGGGCATGATCTCGAGCAGCTTCTCGTTAGAACTGTTTTCTGTCTTTTTGCAGATGACACGGGCATTTTCGAGCCAAGAGACATATTCCAGGATCTCATTGAAGAGCGAACAAGAGAAGACGGTTCAGACCTTGGGGGATGGCTCGGACTTCTATTCCAGGTACTGGATACTCCAGAGGAGAAGCGTCAGAGCAATCTTGATGAGGACTTGAGAAGATTCCCTTACATAAACGGTGAGCTCTTCAGAGGCCCTCTCCTGCTTCCCTCCTTCAATACCCACATGCGCGATACCCTACTTGAAGCCTGCAAATTTGACTGGTCTGGGATATCACCAGCAATCTTTGGAGCTCTGTTCCAATCTGTTATGAACGCTAAAGAACGAAGAGCTCAAGGGGCGCACTACACAACAGAAAAGAACATCCTGAAAGTGATCAAACCTTTGTTTCTTGATGAGTTATGGGCTGAGTTCAATGCCCTTAGGAGCCGAAAGGATACACACCGGCGAAAACTTCTCCGTAAGTTCCATGAGAAGCTGGGGAAGCTGAGATTCTTTGATCCAGCCTGCGGGTGTGGCAACTTCCTCATCATCGCATACAGAGAGCTGCGGGAACTTGAGATTCATGTCATCAAGGAGTTAAGAGCATACGAGGTTCTTCCAGGGCAGGGAGAGCTGGATGCTACGGTCCTTTCGTTCATTGATGTGGATCAGTTCTACGGTATAGAAATAAATGAGTTCCCTGTTCGCATCGCTGAGACAGCGATGTGGATGATGGACCATATCATGAACAACCGACTCAGTCTTGAATTCGGCCAGAGCTTTGTCCGGATTCCCATTCAGCGAGCCCCACACATCATACATACCGACGCTCTTGAAGCGAAATGGGAGGATCTGATTCCACCTGAAAGTTGCTCGTACATATTCGGCAATCCCCCGTTTATCGGTTCCAAATACCAGAGCACTTTCCAGAGAGAACAGGTTCGCAGAATTGCCAAACTGGGAAAGAGTGGTGGAACCCTTGACTATGTAACTGCCTGGTTCATCAAAGCAGCGCATTATGTAAAAAACGGCAGTGTTTCAATTGGGTTTGTTGCGACAAACTCCATTACGCAGGGAGAACAGGTTGCGCAGCTATGGCCAGTACTTTTTGAGAAGGGGTTCGAGATCACATACGCTCACAGAACCTTTGCCTGGGGTTCGGATGCGAGGGGTGTAGCCCATGTTCATGTGGTGATAATCGGACTGGCAAAAGAGAATCAAGTTCCCAAAGACAAGCGCTTGTTCACCTACGATGATTTGCGCGAAGAACCACATGAGAGCTTACACTCTGTTCTGTCTCCATACCTCTTTGATGCCTCAGCTTTGAATAACCCCCATATAGTCGTGAAGGAGGAGTATTGGCCTATCAACGGTCTTCCAAGACTGATTAGCGGTTCACAACCCATCGATGACGGGAACTACATCTTTGATGAGCAAGAAAGAGACGAATTCCTGCTTGCAGAGCCACAGGCGGAGAAGTACATACGCCCCTACATTGGTGCAAGAGAGTTTATAAGAGGGGAGAAGAGATGGATTCTTGCCCTTCATTCTGCAAGTCCCACGGAGTTGAAATCAATGCCTAGAATCGTTGAGAAGATGAGAGCTGTTAGAGAGTACCGAGGGACAAGTAAGCGGAAAAGTACTTTAGCAATCGCTGACTTCCCCGAGCAGTATAATGTGAATGTCATTCCAGAGGATGCATTCCTGGTAATTCCCGAAGTAAGTTCAGAGCGGCGGGAGTACATCCCAATCGGTTGGTTGGAACCACCGGTAATTCCGAGCAATAAAATTCGAATACTTCCACATGCAACACTCTGGCAATTTGGGATTCTAACATCAGCAATGCACATGAGCTGGGTAAGACACATTGGAGGACGACTTGAGAGTAGGTACCAGTATGGCATTAACATTAATTACAATACCTTTCCAGTCCCCTCACTGAGCAGCAAGCAAATTACGGTCCTTGACTCTAAGGCAAAGGCTGTTCTTGCTGCCCGTTCTAGCTTCCCAACGGAAACTCTTGCTAATCTTTATAATCCAGAGCTAATGCCAGTTGTTCTTCGCAGAGCGCATCATTCTCTTGATCGAGCAGTTGACAAACTCTACAGAAAAGCACCCTTTAGTTCTGATCAAGAGAGAGCAGAACATCTTCTTGGGCTATATGAGAAGATGTCTGCTCCTCTATTGGCCACTAGCAAACACAAGAGGAAACGCCGAACACGTTAATCCGCTTTGTGTTCAACGGGAAATCAAGCCGACCGCTTCTTCAGCAGATAAGCCACTGTTGATCCATACCATTGTCCTCCCTTCTTAGCGGGTACTCCTTGTCTGTTTAACTGCAAGGCAATGGCCCTAAGACTCAGCCCCTGCTTTCTCATCTCTTGGATATCTTCGATGACCCTCTCTTCTCTATCGTATGGAACGAGCTTATTCCCATCTCTCTTATAGCCGTATGGGATTGGAGAGTAAACTTCACCCTTGGCTTTCTTATGCTGAAGGATCGCACTTGTCCTCTCGGAGATCTGATCTCTCTCGAACTCGTTCAGCACTGCCAGCATTCTGAAAACCATCTTCCCTGCTGCAGTAGTCGTGTCTATCCGCTCTGAGAGAGAGACAAGATCTGCCCCTGCCTTGTCCAGCTTGTCTGCCACCATAAGGGTGTCTCTGGTGCTCCTGGAGAGTCGTGAGAGGCTGTAGACTACCAGGACAGCCTGCTCAGTGCAGGTGGCCTCTATGGCCCGCCTGAGGCCGTCTCTGTTCCTGATCAGCTTACCGGATATTCCAGCATCCTCAGCGATGAAGAGGAGTTCTCCATCAAGGGCTTCTGTCCAGGCTGCGATCTTGTGCTTCTGAGCTTCAAGGCTGATTCCTTCGCGAGCTTGCTCCTCTGTGGAGACTCGGACATACCCGATGACTTTCATGGTCATCACCTCCTTTCCAGAGATGAGAATGGGAAAAGGGCAACAGCCAGAACAGCTACTGCCCGGTGATTTTCAATGATGCGGTGTACAGAACGGGCCTAGTTTTTAAGGGTGGAACGAAAGGTTCGGTCTTGTACAGTAATGGCGGAGTCGTCATACCGTCACACAGCCCAATTTCTGGGTACTTGAATGAGACCATGCTCTTTACTGAGGCTCATCGACGACAGTAACAAAGTCCTTTAGTGGCGCTGCCCAACATTGACCGGTAAACCAAGCGACAAACCAAGTGGCAAACCAAACGACAAACCGACGACAAACAAAATGCAAGCTGAATGTACTGACTGATAATAAGATATGCTAATTTAGGAATTGCATTAATCAGACCGGCGATAAACCAAACAGCAAACCAAACGGCGAACCAAACGACAAACCATGGGAGTTGAGGAGCCCTATTGGGCGCTGCCAAACTTAATAGAAGCGCCAAGTGAGGAACGATTCGGTTACTTCTGCAATCTGTGTTATTGTAGCCTCCTGGAATGGCGTTGCTAATAAATCTATTCTGCTACAAGGATGGCACAAGCAAATTCTATATCTAATAGCTATGTAATTGCCATCTTGACAGTTACTATGCACTTAATCATATTGGTTTGGCCTTGCAAGTAGGATAGATAATCTGAGCAGTTTCCTCAGTTAAAATGGTCTCAGAATGAAAGGCTACCTGAGAATCAATGTACGTTGGGAGTTGTGTTTTGTTAACTCTTGAGAGGAGAAGTGAAAGCTATGTTATGTACTGTCTTATCTGCAATTGTAGCTTCAATGCCAATTGCATGTCTACCAACGGTAATTGAAGTCAGTAGCGCACAAGATGCCTATGCTCTGCTTGATGAGCTCGAAAGCCTTACTGAGTTTCAATTTGATGCTCGAGTAGAAGAGCTTCAAGGTGTAGCGGTAACAGGCAGTGGTGAAGTCAACGATGTTGGAAGTACAGACTGGATGGATACAGAAGCACCCAGTGGTTATGGCTACAAAGTGATCCTACACCTCAGGGGCGACTCCAGTAAGAAAGTCGTTGTCTTTCTGAGGACTTCAAACGGGCTTGCAAGTCTTAGTATCGGAGATAATTACTCATTCTCTGGAAGACTACTTTCTGTCGCTGATTGGGGCTTCTGGCTCACAATGTATGTTCAGAGTGATTAGGCAACTGTAAGGGTGTGTTGGCTGGCACCATACAAGTACCAGCCAGTATTCAATCATGAAGAGGCCGGTGCGTATTAACCGGCCTCTTTTACTCTTATGCAGTCCACGATCTCCCCGAACGCCTCACAGGTGGTCGGCTTCAGCACGATAACGGATCCAGCCCAGTTCACTGCCTTTGGTTCCCGGAGGAGCTTAGCAATAGCCTTGGCATTGGTCTTGTTCAGGATTAGCTCTTTCTCTACTTCCTTGAACCGGAGAATGTACTTCTCAGTGATGGATCCGTTAGTCATTCTCACCTGGTCCCGGAAAACTTGTTTTATGGTAAGAGTCAGCGACTTCTCCTGAAGATCCGCTGCCTTCAGGTAACGGCTCGGGAACATGAGATCGACGTGGAAACTTGGGTTATCCTGCTTCACGGGCATCATCTACTCCTTCATAGTCTATTGCGTCCTCGCTGCCCATTGCCCATCCCGGAGCCTTCAGCTCGGTCTCTACAGGGTCAGGTCCGGGCCAGACGCCGGTTTCTGTGCAGTCCCTGACCTTTTCAAGCCAGGTGACGTATTCCACATGGGCCATCTCAAGAGAATCATTGTCCAACCAGAACAGCCTGCATGCATGGGGAGGTTTTCTCTCTACAGCAACAATCCCGAAGGGAAGAACGATCCCTCTGCCTGAGGACACCGCAAATCCTTCACGGTACATGGCTGCCTGGTGGAAATACCTCATCTTCCAAGCCTGCTGAGAGAACCAACTCTGATCTATGCTGGTCGTGGTTTTCAGATCCAGGATGGCTGACCTTCCAGCTATCCAGTCCAGCCGACCCTTGCATTCAATCCCTGTCTGCGGATTCCGCCAGAAGAGGCTGATCTCAGGCCTCCCATTCTCCAAGAGTTCAGCAACAGGAGGAGTGCCCCTTACAGAATCTCTGATGGCCATTACGGCCTCGTACTCGTCATCCTTGAGCACTGACCTTCCCTGTACCTCGCATTCCTCAGCAAACTCCCTGTAGGCGTTCGTGCGGCGGGAATCGGACCAGACAGCGAATTCCAGCTGGAACCGCTTGGGCTCGAAGACAGCCGTATGTGTCGCCCGACCCAGAAGCATCGCAACGGAGTCTTCTTTCGGACTATCAAGGGCATGCCTGTAGTGCATGGGACTCACTGCCATGTGCTTCAGTGTTGAGAAATTGCAGCCAGGTGAATCGGCGTATTCGGAGAACTTGATGCTCGCCCCAGGATCAAGGGTTCGTGTTTTTGCCATACTGAGCCTCCTTTCTTCTAAGGCTTGTCTATTCAGCTTAATGGTGATTGTGTTGCTATAGCGCTGGCAGATTAGGTGATAGGTCTTTTTTCCAATTCTGTTGGGAGATCGTGCTTGGGAACTCCAACGAAAATGCGTACACTTCTATCAGGAGGTAGAAATGGAGTAAAGACATGGAACAGAACTACTCTCTTGAAGCGATGCTGAATTTCTGTGATGAGCAGATAGCGGCGAATCCAGAATCACCCGGTAGGTATAAGAACTGGAAGACGGCAGCCAGGTCGGTCTTCTCTCTACTCACGGAGGCGCAAAGAGCGGATGTCAGGGGGATCGACATACCCACTGCTGTAGAGCTCTACGCCGGCCAGCATCACCCTAAACCGAAAACCAAACAAGAATACCTGGGAAGGCTCAAGGTCGCTGTAGCGAGCTTTCTGGAGAGCGTGCAGGGTGATGAGATGCAGCCAGTGGATGGTGGAGTCTCACAGCCATCCAGGATTGCCTCTGATGAAGCAAAACCTCGGATTAAGGAGAAGGTCGTTTCCGAGGCCAACACCTTCACAGTCCCGATAAGGAAGGACTTCCTCGCTCAGTTCATCCTTCCCATAGACCTGACTCAGGATGAGGCCAAGAGGGTTTGCAGGCTCATTGAGGTACTTCCTCTTGGCTAGGCAGGAGGTGGGGAGGTCAAGAGTATGGCCTCCCCCACTTCGATTAGTGCTGCTTATCCTTCTTCTTAACAGCCTCCAGTGCTTTACCCAGAAGCTCTAACAGCTTGCCTATCTCTTCAAAGATATGGCTCATCTTAACCTCTTATCTATTTCAGGTGGGGTGTTGTTTGCTCTGTTGCCGTTAAGCGAAGGCTTGGGACTGGTTGATAACAGAGATCCATCTGGCTTCTCTGCCCTGTTCTGCCGGAAGGTAGATGATGTGATCCAGGAGTCTGACCTGAATGTCGGAAAGCCGTTCCTCGATGCGATGGGTCAGCCGAACATCCTCATGGCTGGGGAGGCTGCTTCCACTTGGATGCGAATGCGCAATGATCAACCCTGAGGCATTCGTCTCGCATAGAAGGAAGGTCAGGAGCTTCCTTAGATGGACAATGGCACTGTTGATCGTTCCTTCCTCCAGCTTGAGGAATCCGAGGAACCTGTTTCTGCTGTCTAATGCCAGGGCATAGACAACTTCGTAGGGTTCGTTCTCGAAGAAGGGAGCAAGCAGCTTTCTGGCACAGTCGATGTCTTTGATGCAGTCCATAGTCCTCGTTACATACTCTCCAACGGGGACACAGCGAAGTTTCTTCTCGCAAACGAGGTAGAACTCACTATCGCTATCTCCGCTGTTCCTGAGGCTTGTCATTTGTCCTCCTCTTGAAAAGTGAGTACAGGTGTCGGTAACTAATGGAAGTCACCTTCACCCATGCCCACTCTCGTGAATTCCCGGCTGATCAGGCTGCTCTGTTGGCAATCCTCCCCAAGAAGTAGCTTCCGATTTCCTCCTCGCTCTGAAGACCAGCCCTACCTCTGCCATGGTGGCTGAGGCGATGGGTGATTGCCTGCATAAGATCCCAGGCTGTTTCTGAGCCTCCGAGGAGCTTGCAGATTTCGCCCCACTCTCGATTGGGCAACCCGGTCTCGTTGGCGACCTGACTTACCAGATCGGTTGTTAGGGGTATGCGGTTTAAGCTGTTAACCAGAGGAAGGACTCCTTCGAGTTCACCCATCCCCTGCCTGATCTTAGCAACAGCAAGACCGAAGTTGACCTCTTCATCACCGATGTGCCTCATGGTGAAGCTGGAGAAGTGTTTCGGGCTGACCAAGCCGTTGGTGCAGGACAGGACGAACCCCATGAGGACGAGTCGAAACTGGCATGAGCCATCGTAGCTGTTTTCCACCCTGAGACCCAGACTGAGGGTGTCTCCGACCTCAGGAGCATCAAGGTTAAGGTTGGATCTGTATAGCTTAGCCCAGTACCTACCAGTCCAGACTTCCCGCTCGGGAGTCCAAGACTCGCCCGTTTGAATAAGGACCTCCTGGGCAATTTCATTGACTGCAGTGTTGGGAACCAGATTGTACGCGCTGGAGTGGATGTTGAGGCACCTCCAGTCTCCGTGGTCATCACGAATCTCGATGGCCTGATTTGAGACCTGACTTCCGTGAACACTAACGGGGGCCGTTCGTACCTCTGCAAAGGGTGATGACACCTGGACGCGGCTACGCCGTGATTTCTGTTCCATTGCTTCTCCTTTCAGGATAAGTGATTTGTACTGTGACTGAGTAAGTTCTTAGGGCGAAAAGTTCGAAGAACACAAAGAAACGCATCTATAGTGTTTATATCACATTAGTTCCGGATTTAGTCATGCTGCTCAGTGTAAGCAGGGCATTGGCTAGGCTCGAAGACCTTATCGAGAAGCATCCCCGTATTAAGGCCGGTGGTAGACTTGAATAGAAAACACGATGTTTTTGGGGGTATTGACTGCTAGGCGCGTCAAGCAAATAGTTGTTTCATGTTTATCAAGAGCCTAAAATCGTGAATGAGGTAAGTATGTTCAAATTGTTTTCTTTGAATTTCTCTATTGCTCTTCTTCTAATCGCTACAAACATCAAAGCAGATCCAGTCAATCAGAGCGCGGGTCCTCTAGAAGGTATGTACTTTGCCAGCATTCCTTCGGGAGAGTTTCGCATGGGTTCGTCCTCAAGTGAAGTAGGGCATAGTTCCTTTGAGAGTCCCATGCATACAGTCACTCTCGAGAGCTTCGAAATAATGACAACTGAAGTAACGCAAGCTATGTGGCTTGAGGTTATGGGAACAACTCTTACTGACCAACGTACACTCGCTTCAAGCCTTGCTCCATTTGCTACTCAAATGGATGCTATAGGTCCAGAGATACCAATGTATTACATCAGCTATCACGATTGCCTTGAGTTTATCGAAGTACTTAACCAGATTGATACAACATACATATACAGATTACCTAGTGAATCTGAATGGGAATACGCATGTAGAGCTGGCACTACCACACCCTATTATTGGGGTTCAAGCAGTACACATTCTATACTATCGGATTACTGTTGGTGTAGTAGTACTGCAAACAACAGAAACGCACATCCCGTTGCAGCATTGGCGCCTAATTCTTGGGGATTGTATGACATGAGCGGAAATGTATGGGAGTGGTGCGAAGATTGGTGGAACGATAGCTACGCAAATTGGTCCGGCGCTCCAGTGAATGGCTCGGCATGGACAGAGGGTAATTTCGGTCACTTAAGAATTCTTCGTGGGGGTGGGACAGCAAATGAAGCCATAAACTGCCGATCAGCTC
>Ga0209203_1002248_pt1 | contig 13060 bp, 11 predicted proteins | sample AD_UKC109_MetaG_FD_184423 | JGI IMG/M metagenome (GOLD analysis project Ga0209203, IMG submission 184423) | Active sludge microbial communities of municipal wastewater-treating anaerobic digesters from Hong Kong - AD_UKC109_MetaG (SPAdes)... | ecosystem: Engineered > Bioreactor > Anaerobic >...
TCTTGGCAGTCATCTCTTTCCTCCTTTGGTCTCTTGGTGTTTCTTGGTAAAAACATCCTAACCAAAGAGAAAGCTGACTGCCACTACTTTCATCCCTCAACTGTAGGGAAGGTGGTTAACTTTTACATGTTATTTCTTCTAACTTCTTCTTGAAATCGAGGAGATCAATCAAGTTCTATTTATCGTATATTTTTCTTCATAATCAGTGCTGATTAAATAAAAGGGTATAGTACCTATTTACTCTACTTAAAAACCACTCGAACCTTTATGCCAAATCATTTTCCTTGTATGCTTTAATTTCATCGTCTGAGAGATCAGGGTTTGCAACTATACGATAATGTTTCTCATCTTTTATCGTTATCTCTCCTTCATTCTTTTCAAACTCAAAGAGCGCAATTAGATCGTCTTCAATAAATTGAGCAGCTACTGGTCTACAAACTAATACAGGAAATTTTGATGCACCAATCGCAAAATCCTGCTCGATTTGAACTACCCCCAGGAGATCTGTTTTCCCTTTAGCCTGAACAGGAATGACGTATTGCGCACCCTTTTTACTGATTCCTACATAAAGCTCGTCTGTCTCAACTTGACCCATTTGAGGCACAGTAGTTCGTAAATGACTTTGAAGTGGGTAACAAGTAATTTCAAGAAATGTGTCAATGAGCCTATTGTACCTGAGAATAGCTAGAAGTGCTTGCTCATCATTAAGAGCATATCGTCGTATTATTTCGGGAGTCGAATCTAAAATTTTTATTTTTGACAGTCGAAGGTTAGGTGAAATACGTCCCAATGCACTTTTTGAAAACCTATATCTCCCTCTCCCAACAGATCTGATGATCCATTCTTCGCCATTCTTTAGTAAACTATTGATTCTTTTTGGTAATGAATTTCTATAACGGTAAGAATATACTATATCTCCTAAATTTTTGGGCAGCTTAATGTTAAGATCTTTAGAGATTGGCTCAAATTCATCTCTATTAAATTCAATCTCTGTATCACCTGCCTTGTAGTGCTCAAAAAATACCTTTTCAATAAGTTGATCATACCTGTTTTTCTTTTTTGCCATGTGGTTTCTCCTTTTAGGGTTCCACTCCAAGATAAGCACTTCTTCTCTTAATTGGGTACCCGTCGTAGTAGATAGCCTGGTTCTGAATAATTCTAGATCAACAATTTTATACCCAACCTCCTCCGCTATCTCAGCAAGCAACTCTCCCGTTCTTATTAATACTTGCAAATATGAGGCTTGATCTCCAACTACATAGGCTAATTTAGCACCAGATCTTAAATAGGGCTTGAGATCATTCAAGTGACGTTTCATGCCCCCAAAATAAAGTCTCGTAACACGATGATATAGTCTCTCGAACCCCGATGTTTTATCTAAAGCAATGCGTCTTCTTTCGATTTCATTTGCAATTTTGTCAACCGAAGAACCTTTTGATATATAATTATCATCAGTGTCCTTAACATAGACATTTCTTGTGTTTGAACGAATTAGATTCTGTTTTAACTGTCTCAAGTCAGATTTACAATTAATAAAACCAAGAAGTACAGATTCAAGTCTCGTCGTTCTAGTGTAATCTTTCTCATTGGGGTAAGGGGGCGATGTAATAACAGCATCGATGGAATCATATGGTATATATCTGTTTATGTTTCTCGCATCAACTCTCAATATTGTTGAGAGTGGCGCATTTACTCCTTCTACTGATTCTAAATCGCTGGCCATCAATACAATCTTTTTGTGAAAAGACTCAAATACATCAGCATCACTCTTTTTGTTCCGAGAAACACCAACTTCCGGCCCAAACTTTAAATTACTGGCAACATGAACTGCGATATCAGAGAGTGCCAACAGAAAAAGATTCTTAATTTCAACATCATCGATAGAATTAATACATTTTAGTAGTATAAGGCATTTGTGAAGAGGTTTTGGACTTATAGAATTTTTTAAAACAACGGACTTTTGATCATCTGAAAAAGTAAGGTAGTCTCCACTTATATTGTCACTTAATTGATGAGCTCTTGCAATAACTGCATTGGCTATTTCTCTTATTCTTTTGAATTGATTTTTCCAATTAGATTTAACAGTTGAGGCAAAGGCTGCCATGGGGTTTGCTTCAAGCCCATAAGAACAAATCAGGTTCTTTTTTGCTTCGATAATTGTTGTTCCTGTTCCGCAAAATGGATCTAGTACCGACATGTTAGAATCAATGTCAAACATATCAAGGTAGTAGCGGACAAGGTGTGGAGGGAATGACAAAACAAATCTATACCAGTCGTGAAATGATCTATCATTTAATTGTAATTTGTTATTTCTAATATCGCTTGGATGAATGTCTTTTAGCTCAAACGCTGCTGTCAAAATAACCTCTCAAGCACTTTAATTTACGTTATATTTAATTATTATGGTGTACAATGCTAAATAAAAAAACAAAAGCCTCATATCTCTTTTTGAGAAACAAGGCTTTCAACAATTAGTGCTACTCACCTTCCTTTGCTTACAGTTGTTCACAAGCAGACAAAAAATGAAGATTAGATTGTTAATTTGTTATATCTAGGACAATGTATTGTCAAGAAATTATGCTGTGAGATATTCAAAGCATAATTACCGAATCTCTAATGGAGCGTTTGATGGCCATTGTATGTGAACCCAACTTTTTTCACAACGGGTCAGTCGCTATTTTAAATCATGTTCACGTTTTTTCCGCTGGGTCGATGGTCTTATTTGTTCTATGAACTCGTTAAAATGATAAAGGAAAGCAATAATAATCTTTTCACATTTCTTTCACATATAAATAAAAAGGGGTTACGAGATATCTCGTAACCCCTTGATATCTGGAGCCGATGAGCGGATTTGAACCGCTGACCTACTGATTACGAATCAGTTGCTCTACCGGCTGAGCTACATCGGCTTCTGTGCGACTCGAAAATCGATTTTCTATCGTAACGTATCAATGTTGTCAAGAAATTAACGAATCCTTTTTCACAATATCTCGCCCGTTTATTGAACGAGTATGGTAAAGGCCCCATTATCTGTTTTTTGATCGACGTTCTACGCCGAATCTTTGAGCCGTTTCGCATCATTAATCATGTCTTACCCGATCCCGTATCCTTTGCCTTGACTTTGATCCTTGTTTTGGTAGTATCTTCGCGGTGTAAGATAATGGTTGAGAGCGAGTCATGAGATCCCCGAATGCAGGATTGGATTAGAAATGCCATCAAGAGCCCAAATATATAGGAGCTGGGTGGAAATCGATCTGGATAATTTCAGACATAACTGGGATGAAATAAACAGGTTGGTGGGTTCCAGTGTAAAGATCCTTCAGGTAGTAAAAGCGGATGCCTATGGTCATGGCGCCATTGAGATATCAAAGGCCGCCGTGAAGAACGGCGTCTATGGCCTTGGTGTCGCCAATGCCGATGAAGGGGTACAACTCAGAGTCGGAGGGATCGATGCCCCCATCATCATACTGAGCCCTTCAACGATTTCCGAGATTGATGAAATTATCAAATACGCCCTGGTCCCTTCGGTTTCGGATGTCCATTTCCCTGTCGAACTGAACAGGAGGCTGGTGGAAAGGGGTGAGCGCCTTCCCGTTCATATTGAGGTTGATACCGGGATGGGTCGAGGCGGGACTGTCTACAGTGATGCAATCGCCATGATCAGGAGGATTGTTGACCTTCCCAATATAGTCGTGGAGGGGATATTCTCCCATCTCTCCGTCAGTGAGTGGAAAGACGATGCCTATAATGCCTTGCAGTGGAAGCTGTTTGGCGGGATTATAACGGAATTGAAGCACGAGGGGATCGATATCCCCGTCAAACACATGTCCAACAGCGGCGGCGTGCTCAACTTTCCTCCATTCAATCTGGATATGGTACGTCCCGGCATTATGGCCTATGGGGTATATCCCGCATCCGTTGCAATCCCCGGGGTGGATCTGAAGCCGGTAATGAGTTTCAGGACGAGGATCGTAATTCTCAAAGATCTTCCCACAGGATACAGCATCGGATACGGAAGGACACATGTCACGAAGGACTCCGCCAGGATAGCGACAATACCGGTCGGGTATGGGGACGGGTATGGTTTTATCATGTCGAATCAGGGCCAGGTGCTCATACGAGGACAGCGGGCACCTGTTGTGGGTCGCATATCCATGGATATGTGCACGGTCGATGTTACCCATATCCCCGAATGTGAAATAGGTGATGAAGTTGTCCTGATGGGGATGCAGGGAGACGAGTACATTTCGGCCGGGGAGATTGCCGAAAAATCCGGGACGATCAGCTATGAAATTCTGTGTGCGCTGGGGAAGAGGGCACCCCGTGTATTTGTGAACAAGGGAAAAAGCGATACGATCGAACCAAAGTTACGAAGAATACTTATACCCGGTGAGGAGAAATCGATCGCCAGGATTGACAATATGATACGAGGCTGTTTCCAGGCCAGAACCGGTGACAGGGAATTTGCCGACGCCATCTATTACGAGATGTTTGAAACACTCTTCGGCAGGGAAAACCGTCAGCTGGAATTGAGGATGGGCTTCAGGTATGATATCAATATAAGTAATTTTCCCGATGAAGAAATAGGGGTGCACGATCCGGTTCGGGAGTATTTCAAGGTTACGACACATATTGAGTATGTAAAAACACTCAAAGACACGTTTTTTATCATAGGTTGCGCGCAGAATAACGCTCAGCTGTCTGCATTGTTTGAGGAAGAAAAGTGTGAATACCGGTGGCTCCTGAACGGTACGGACAGTTCCTTCAATGAAAGTGATTTCAAGGTGATCCGCGTCAAGGTCGACGGCAGAGACGTGCCGGTCATCAACGCGCAATACACGGATCGAGGCTATGAGGTGTTGTGTGGCGGAGATGAACTCGGAGCATGTCTGAACAGACAGGTACGGGTGGAGATTGAGATAGCGACAAAGAAACACAAGAACAATAAAATGTTTTCCGTATACCTGGCGTATCCCACAAGGGGCTTGAATATCTCCTTCAGTTACGAAAAGACGGGGTTGAAGAATGTAAGGGAGGTAAGCTTTTTTGCGGGAAGACGCCCCTATCCGGAAATAAAGATGGAAAAGGAAAAATCGATAGAATTGAAAGTCGGAGAGGAAGAATGGGTATTTCCCAATAGCGGAGTGACCTTTATCTGGGATCTGTAAGATAGCAACAAATTATATTCAAGGGGAAAGGGTGTTAATGGAATTACTGAAGGTAGGGGTTATACTGGGAGGCATGTCTTCGGAAAAAGAGGTCTCATTGAACAGCGGCAGAAATGTTTTCGATAACCTGGATACCGAGAAGTATGAGGGCATTCCCATATTTATGGATGCTGATGCCTGCCTGTGGATTATCCCCTGGCAGCTGGTATCTCAGAACACAACAACCGATATCAACGAGCATCTTGAAAGAGACGCGCGGCGGATATCATATGAACAGTTGAAAGATGAAATAGATTTTGCCTTTATCTCCCTCCACGGGAAGTATGGTGATGACGGATGCATCCAGGGACTTCTGGAGATTCTGGGTATCCCTTACACGGGTCCGGGTGTGCTGGCCTCTGCCCTGGGCATGGATAAGGGCGTGCAGCAGAAGATACTCAAGGCGGCGGGAATCGATGTACCTCGGAGCATGGTGGTTCGGGAGGACGAATGGGTACGGGACAGCGGTCGTGTCAAGGAAACGATTGCGGAGACCTTTGATATCCCCTTTGCGGTGAAACCGATCCGGGAAGGGTCAAGTATGGGAGTGACCATTGTAAGGAATGCCGATATGCTTGAGGAGGGGATGGCAGATGCCTTCAAGCTGGACAAGGAGGTATTGGTTGAAGAGTATCTCACGGGTATTGAATTTTCATGTATCGTTCTCGAAAGAGAGGGGAAAGCGGATGTCCTCGGGGTGACAGAGATCCACCCGCAGAGTGATTTTTATTCATACGACGATAAGTATATGCCGGGTAGATGCAGTAAATTTACGCCCCCCAAGAATATTCCGGCTGAAGTGATTGACCGGATCAAAGCGAATGTTGTCAGGGCCTTCGAAACACTGGGCTTCAGATCGTACGGACGGATAGACGGATTTGTCCTGGAGGACGGCAGGGTCCTGATCACGGATCCCAACTCGTCTTCGGGAATGGCACCCTCGTCCTTCTTCTTCGAACAGGCAGCAGAGGCCGGGATGCTTCCCTCCATGATACTCTCGGAGCTGATAGAGATCTCGAGGAGCGTACACAGAGATAAGAAGGGACCACTCCAGTAATGTGAAACGAGCGGGGAAAGGTGTATAATGAAAAAGAGCGGACGAACGATTGTATGGACGTTGGCTGTTTGCGTCTTCTTCGTGGTCTGTTGCGCTTCGGTACAGGCCATTGAATTCGGCGCACGGGTATACTGGTGGTTGCCCGAGTTTTCCGGCGATTTCAGGGGGGACAACAACGGGAACGCCGGGACAACTATTGATGTGGAGAAAGACCTGAAAATAGGCGATGAAAGCTACCCTTCCGTTGAGGCGTTTTGGGGAGTCGGAAGGCACCATATAGGACTCATCTATACGGAAGCGAATTATTCGGGGAGAGAAACTCTCGGGCGGACTATCTCTTTTATGGGGAAACAGTACACGGAAGGGACCGCTGTTCGGTCTGACCTTCAGTTCACGATGCTGGATGTGGAGTATCAGTACGATATGATGGATCTGGAAAACATCCTGGCGGGATTATCCGTGGGTGTCATCGGGAAGGTCAAATATATGGACGGTCAATTCTGGTTGAAGGATACGACCCTCGGGCTGGATGAAGAGGAGTCATTCACGGCGGCGGTGCCCATGGTCGGTTTGGCGTTGCATGTGGGTATCCTTGCCGATATCTTGGAGGCGAGGGTACGAGGGACCGGTATCGCTTATCCAGACAATGCCTTGTATGAGGGACTGGCCGAGGTTTCTTACACACCGTTCCCCTTTCTGGATATTCAGATGGGGTACCGAACGATGAAACTTGATGTGGATGATATCAGTGATGTATATGCGGACATCGCATTTCGGGGACCGTATATCGGTCTGACGATCAGTTTTTAATGGGAGCATGAAGCAGAAGTGGAAGAAATAAAATCAGGAAAAATGAGGGTGGGGATCATTATGGGAGGGATGTCTTCCGAGAAGGAAGTGTCTCTCGAGAGCGGAAGAAATATCTTCAGCAAGATGGATCGGAAAACGTACGACCCTCTGCCTATTTTCATGGACAGCAGGGGTCTGTTGTGGAACATTCCCATCAAACTGCTGATGCGCAATTCCACCGGGGACGTCGAGGCGGACCTTGCGGAAGATGCAAAACAAATATTCTATGAAGAGTTGAAGTCGACGGTGGATTTTGTCTACATCGGACTGCACGGCAAGTACGGTGAAGACGGTTGTCTCCAGGGGCTGTTGGAACTGCAAGGTATCCCTTATACCGGTTCGGGGGTGCTGGCGTCTGCGCTCGGTATCGACAAGCATACATCCCGGAATGTCCTCGCCATGAGCGGGCTAGATGTCCCGCGGACGAAAGCGGTTTCCGTCAGGGAGTGGGAGGAAGATGAAAATAGAATCCTTATTGAGATCGAAAGGGATATTGGTTTCCCCTGTGTAGTCAAGCCGACCAGAGAGGGGTGCAGTACTACGGTGAAGAAAGTGGTATCTGCGAGTGGTATTGCCGACGCCCTCATGGCTGCCTTCGAGTGGGACACCGTTGCCCTGATCGAAGAGTTTCTTACCGGGACGGAGGTCACCTGCGGTGTTATCGGAAACGATGCTCCGGTTGCCTTTATCCCCTCCGAAACGATACCGACGCAAGGAATCCTTTCACTGGAGGACAAATTCCTGTATGGTCAAGGTGAGAACAAGACCCCGGCCCGCCTTCCGGAAGATGTTCTGGATACGATACGGAACGTGGCCGTCAGGACATTTCTGACTCTGGGACTGAAGGTCTACGCGAGGATCGATATGTTTGTGCCCGGTGATGGGCGGGTGGTGGTCCTCGAACCGAACAGCCTCCCCGGAATGACCCCATCTACGGTCCTCTTTCATCAGGCGGCTGCTGCCGGGATTACGCAGACCGAACTGATCAGTAGGATCATACATCTGTCGCTCGAGGCACACGCGAATAAAAGAGGTCCACTATAGTTGGTCGGGTGGTGTATGAACAGGATTTCCGCAGGGATTGACAGATTCGGTAAAGCCATCCTGGAGAATATCGAGGTGCTGGGAAAGATCCTCCTTCTCTTTCTCTCCGTCCTTATGTGGATGGTACGCCCCCCTCTGAAGTTACGCCTGATCTTCAAGCAGATGGAATTTGTCGGCGTCAAGTCGATCTTTGTCGTCGTCCTTACCGGTACCTTTACCGGCATGGTCATGGCGTTGCAGGGGTATTACGGCTTCAGGATGTTCAACGCGGAGAGTCTCGTCGGTTCGACCGTCGCCCTGGGGATGACCAGGGAACTGGGGCCGGTTCTCACCTCGCTCATGGTGACCGCCCGGGCGGGCTCAGCCATGGCTGCGGAGTTGGGTACAATGCGCGTAACCGAACAGATCGACGCCCTGTACGTGATGGCCGCGAATCCTGTCAAGCATCTCATTGTCCCGAGGGTGATCGCCGGCGTTATCATGCTCCCCGCCCTCACTATCGTCTCCGACTTTATGGGGATCCTGGGGGGATACTTCGTTGGAGTGCCGATTCTGCATATCCACGAGGGTGCCTTCGTGAAGAACATCACCAAACTGGTCGATCTGGACGATATCTACAACGGATTAATCAAGGCTGCTGTCTTTGGTCTCATACTGTCTCTGATCGGATGCTACAAGGGATTCAACACAACGGGAGGTGCCGAGGGAGTCGGAAAGGCGACCACGGAAGCGGTAGTTATTGCGTCCATATCGATACTGATCAGTGATTACTTCCTGACGGCGATCATGTTTTAAGAAGGGATGTCTGATGATCAACAAGCCGGTTCTGGAATATGGATTGTATCGTTACACCGGATGGTACTATGATTGAACTGGTAGATATCCATAAGTCTTTCGGGCGGCAGAAGGTCCTCGACGGCCTCAATCTCACTATAGAGGACGGCAAGACCACGGTCATCATCGGCGGAAGCGGCGGAGGAAAGTCCGTCCTCCTCAAGCATATTATCGGCCTCCTTCGGCCCGATAGCGGACAGGTTCTCGTTGACGGTGTGAACATAACCACACTGAACGACCGGGAACTTAACGAGATACGCAAGAAGTTCGGGATGCTCTTTCAGGAGGCGGCCCTCTTCGATTCGATGAATGTGCGTGAGAATGTTGCCTTTCCCCTCAGAGAGCATACCAAGAAGAAAGAGGATGAGATCAGGCAGATCGTCGCCGAGCGGCTCAAGGCGGTCGGTCTTCCCGGTGCGGAGGACAAGATGCCGTCGGAACTGAGCGGCGGAATGCGCAAGAGGGTGGGACTTGCCAGGGCGATTGCCATGCATCCGCAGATTGTCCTCTTCGATGAACCCACGACCGGTCTGGACCCCGTCATGACGGAGGCGATCAATGAACTTATCATTGAGACACAGAAAAATTTCGACCTGACCTGCGTGGTCATCAGCCATGACGTCCAGTCGATCTTCACGGTAGGCCACAAGATCGCCATGCTCTACAAGGGAAAGATCATAGAGTATGGGACTCCCGAAGAGATACGGGAATCGACCGATCCCGTCCTCCGACAGTTCCTTTCCGGGAGTCTTGAAGGTCCGATCAGTGTGATATAAGGGATGTGAATGGAAGGATGGAGTATCGGTTCCCATCCCTGATTATAGAGAATGGAGAAGAACATGTCTTCAATTAGCACGGAAGCAAAGGTGGGTCTGTTCGTTCTGGTGGCATTGATCATATTGGGATACATGTCGTTCAGAGTCGGTGAGCAGGGATTCGGCCTCAAAAAGGGATACCCGGTCACGGTGGTATTCGATAACGCAACGGGCCTCGAAAAGGATGCCTCTGTGCAGATAGCCGGTGTGGAAGTGGGGAGGGTTGAGGATATATCGCTCAGAAACGGCAAGGCACAAATCACACTGCGAATATTCCCGGGGGTGAAGCTGGAGAAGGACGCGCAGGCAAAGATAAAGGCATACGGTATCCTGGGTGATAAATATATCGATATTATCCCCGGTACGCCGGGTGGGGAATATATCCAGGCAGGCGAAGACATTGTCAAAACGGAAAAGCAGGCCGATATTGACAGACTTCTCAGCGAACTCGGAACCATTGCAGGTGATGTGATGACGGTAACGGCTTCACTGAAAAAGACCGTTGGGAGTGCGGAGGGTGAAGAAAACCTCAGGGCGATTATCGAAAACACACGGACTATCACGGAAGATCTCAGCCGCATCGTGAAGCAAAACGATGCCAAGCTCAATCTCATGGTCGACAATCTCAGCGAGGCGTCGATGGAGATGCGCAGAGCCTTTGCATCGCTGAACAATATTGTGGAAAAGATCGACAGGGGTGAAGGAACCATCGGGCAGCTGGTTGAGAACAAGGAGGCCTTCGACAATCTCAACAAAACCCTCGCATCGCTCAGGGATATTACGGACAAGATCAACCGAGGCGAGGGCTCCATCGGGAAACTGATCAATGAGGGTGGAGCCGTTGACAACCTTGAACAGACTCTCGCGTCACTCAGAGATATTACGGATAAGATCAACCGGGGAGAAGGCTCCATCGGGAAACTGGTCAATGACGAAGAGACCGTTGATAATCTGAACGCGGGACTGAAGAGCATCGATAAAAGCATGGAGGGGATAAGCACATTCATATCCAGGGCGGATCAGTTCAAAACCTTCCTCGGTTACCGGGGGGAATACCTCTTCGACAGTGATGACGGGAAGGGATATTTTGATCTGACGATACGGCCCAATGAAGACAAATTCTATATCCTCGGTCTGGTTGCCGACCCCCGGGGCAAACGAACCACGACCGATACCACGGTGGGGGGGACGACGACGCGAGTCGAAAAATGGGAAAAAGACGAGCTCCTCTTTACCGCTCAGATCGGCAAGAGATTTAACGATATAGCTTTACGAGGAGGCATTTTTGAATCAACGGGTGGGGTTGGCGTAGACTACTTTGCCTTCGACGACAAATTGCAGCTTACCTTTGAGGCCTTCGATTTCAATAATGACGATAATGCCCATCTCAAGGCATACGCCGAGTACAGACTCTTAAAACATATCTACCTCTCGGCCGGATGGGATGACTTTATCAGCAGTGAGGGAAACGAGTCACCATTTATAGGGTTTTCAATAAAATTCGAGGACGAAGATCTCAAGTATCTCCTCGGAAGTGTACCAATTCCGAAATAACAGAGTATATCAGCTGGGCTGGTACAGAAATTGGACAGGGAGGGCTAAGGATTTAGTATTGACATTTGTCGGCTTATGCATATATTAACCGCGAATCCATGGAAATGGACTTGAAAATGTATTTCAATCCATCGGAGATATCCCTTGTGGGAGAGGCGTTTCGCCATGCCGAGAATCTGGCCGAAGGGTATTTTCATCTTGGCAGAGGCGGATTTAAGGCTCACAAATATGAGGTGGAAACCCTTGCCCGTCTCAAGGATCATGAGGTGGATAGCAGGGCATTCGCGCATCTCTGCAGATATCTTTATCAAAAAGAGAACGATGCCGATCATCCCGGCAACTTCTATTTCTTCAAGGTCTGTCTCCAGGATGACCGAATTCTTGACGCGGTGAAAAGGAGCCGACCCTTCGTTAAACTGGGGCCTCTTATGCTGTACATAGCGGCCCATGAACTTGTTCATGTGATTCGGTTCAACGGCAGGGAGATAAAGTTCGATGCTCCGTTACATGAAAAGATTGTGGAAGAAGAGAAGGTACATTCGATTACCAAAAACATGCTTCAGAAGGTAGCCGGCACGGATATAAACCTTGTGCTTGATTGTTTCAACAGTCGTTACAATATAGGAGATATATGTAATTAATAGCTGTCTTGGAATGCACTTCTGACAGAAGGATTGATAGTGTTAAGTTTTTAGTGAGGGAGATGTTATATGCCTATTTACGAGTATAAATGCAGAAAATGCGGTAAGAAATTTGAGGTATTTCAAGGTATCACAGATAATCAGATTACAAGCTGTGAGTTTTGTAAGGGACCGGTTGACAAACTGATATCACTGTCATCTTTCCATCTCAAGGGATCGGGTTGGTACGTGACCGATTATGGCGGAAAGAGACCGTCTGTCGATGAATCCTATAAGAACGAAAAGCACGATGCCGCAACACCAAGCGAAACAACAACCGACGGATCGAAATCCGGATCATCTTCCGTTACTAATGAATAAGTAAAAGCACCAACCTTTGTGTGAAATATAACCGGGTGTCCTGCCAACAGGGCACCCGGTTTTTTTGTCTGGAGAGACAGGTGGAATTGGCAAATTTTCTGTGAATATAACCGCCATTCTGTACTGTGTACGAGACACCTTATAAAGGTCTCCTGTGTAACTAATCGATTATAAATAAGATGTCTATCCCAGGATCGTGTGATAAATAATGGCATGCAAATTGCTATAATATAGTCAAACGCGAGTTTCATTGACAAAGAGATGTCCTGTTGATTTAGCGGGATACTCAAAAAGAATCAAACCTGAAAAGGGCAAACCACTCGAAAGGGTGGGGCGCAAAGCCACGGGTCTAAAGCCGAAAGGCCACGATAGCCGGGTTGCCAGGCGATAGCAACACCTCACCGTGTTGGGCTTCGCTCGGCGCAAAGAAATTACTCAAGAGGTGTTGCTATGACAACGAAACAAAATTCATGTAAGAACAAGGGAAAGAATTTTTATCTCTTTCTCATTATGGGGGCGGTTGCTCTAGTTGCCTTTCTCATGATTGTTCCTTTATTGGTTGAAGCAGCCCATGCAGCAGATGTTACGCTGGAATGGGACCCCAGTGAGGGACAGGATGTTAACGGTTATTTCCTCTGTTACGGTATGCAAAGCGGAGATTATTCTGTGAGTATGGATGTCGGAAACGCTACAACGAGT